>Ga0163144_10000235_pt1 | contig 130531 bp, 105 predicted proteins | sample OliLak19BULKMAT1_FD_123175 | JGI IMG/M metagenome (GOLD analysis project Ga0163144, IMG submission 123175) | Freshwater microbial mat bacterial communities from Lake Vanda, McMurdo Dry Valleys, Antarctica - Oligotrophic Lake LV.19.BULKMAT1 | ecosystem: Environmental > Aquatic > Freshwater >...
AAAAAAAGGCAATTCCTTTTTCATAATTTAAATTTTGGCTTAACGCTAAAGCTTCATCGGCTAACTCTTTTCCTTTTTCTAAATCACCACTATAAATTATTTTGAATGCTAGTCTTCTAAGTAACAAGACTTTATTGGTGTCCGCTTTAGCGGTTTTTAAAACTAGCTGTAGTGAATCTATTATTTTGTTTTGAGAAAAACCAAAATTTAAACTAAATAATATAAGTATGTATACTATTTTTTTTATGCTCATACTTATCATGTTATAAATTACTATAAAGATTCAATTATAAAACATTAATTACATATTCCTTCTATACTGCCCCCCAACTTCAAAAAGCGCATTGGTAATTTGCCCTAAACTACAATATTTTACAGCCTCCATTAATCCGTTAAACAAGTTTTCGTTTTGTATAGCTGCGCGCTGTAATTCTTTTAATATGGCTGGAGATTTATCTTTATTGGTTTCCCACAAACTATTACGGGTATTTATTTGGTCTTCTTTTTCTGATGTAGTACTGCGAATAACTTCTCGTGGTAAAACCGTCGGACTTCCCTTCGAACTTAAAAACGTATTTACACCAATTAGTGGATACTCGCCATTATGCTTTAATGTTTCGTAATACAAACTCTCTTCTTGTATTTTACTGCGTTGGTACATAGTTTCCATGGCACCTAATACACCGCCACGTTCAGTAATACGGTCAAACTCAGTTAATACAGCTTCTTCTACTAAATCAGTTAATTCTTCAATAATAAACGCGCCTTGTAAAGGATTTTCGTTTTTAGCCAATCCTAATTCGCGGTTAATAATTAATTGAATGGCCATAGCTCTTCTTACACTTTCTTCTGTTGGCGTTGTGATGGCTTCATCATAAGCGTTTGTGTGTAACGAATTACAATTATCGTAAATAGCATATAGAGCTTGTAATGTAGTTCTGATATCGTTAAAATCAATTTCTTGCGCATGTAAACTTCTGCCACTTGTTTGAATATGGTATTTCAACATTTGACTTCTTTCGTTTCCACCATATTTTTGTTTCATAGCTTTTGCCCATATCCGGCGGCTCACACGACCAATTACAGAATATTCAGGATCGATGCCATTACTAAAAAAGAATGATAAATTCGGAGCAAAATCATCAATTTTCATTCCACGACTTAAATAATATTCTACAAAAGTAAATCCGTTTGATAATGTAAATGCTAATTGCGAAATAGGATTTGCGCCCGCTTCTGCAATGTGATAGCCACTTATAGAAACTGAATAAAAATTACGTACATTTTTATCTATAAAATATTGCTGTACATCGCCCATTACTCGCAAACTAAATTCGGTACTAAAAATACAAGTGTTTTGTGCTTGATCTTCTTTTAAAATATCTGCTTGCACCGTGCCTCGTACTTGCGATAAAGTGGTTGTTTTTATTTTTTCGTAAACAACTTGCGGTAAAATCATGTCGCCTGTAACACCCAACAGCATTAAGCCTAAACCATTGTTACCTTCAGGCAATTCATCTAAATTATATTTTGGTCGAGCGGTTCCTTTTGCTTTATATATATCGCTTATCTTTTTCTCAACTTCTTTTTCAAGTTTATTTTCTTTAATGTACAATTCACATTGCTGATCGATGGCGGCATTCATAAAAAAAGCAGCAATCGTGGCAGCTGGTCCATTAATCGTCATTGAAACAGACGTTTTAGGATCTGCTAAATTAAAACCGCTGTACAATTTTTTTGCATCATCTAAACAACACACGCTTACACCAGAGTTTCCAACTTTACCGTAAATATCCGGCCGGTAATCGGGATCATTTCCATAAAGTGTTACGCTATCAAAAGCAGTACTTAGGCGCGCTGCCGGTAAACCTTTACTAACATAATGAAAACGTTTATTGGTCCTTTCTGGACCACCTTCGCCAGCAAACATACGGGTTGGGTCTTCACCCTCGCGCTTAAAAGGATAAATTCCAGAGGTGTACGGAAATTCTCCCGGGAAATTTTCACGCAACGTCCATTTTAAAATATCGCTCCAACCTGTATATTTCGGAACAGAAACTTTTGGAATTTGAGAGTGCGATAAGCTTTCGTAATGTGTTTTTATTTTTATTTCCTTATCACGAACTTTAAAAATATAATATTCGTTTTGATATTGTTTTTTCTTGTCGTCAAAACCCTCCAAGGCTTTTAAATTTTTAGGATCTAAATCCAAACGAATAATTTCCGATTGTTCTTCTAAGCTTTTTACCAAACGGTCTTTATCCGCTATTTTAGAATTATTAATTGTTTCTATGGTATTACGAATGCTTTGCAATTTAAACGCAATATCGCTTTGTGCCAAAACCCATTTATCGTAGGTACGCGAGCCTTCAGAAATTTCGCTTAAATATCTTGTTCGATTTGGTGGAATGATATAAATCTTCTCACTCATTTCGTCGGTAATTTTAAAAGTAGATTTTAAATCCGTGCCTGTTATCTCAACCAACTTATCCATTAATGCTTTATACAATCTGTTAGTTCCAGGATCATTAAACTGCGAAGCAATTGTGCCATAAACAGGAAGCTCTTCATCTTTTGCTTCCCACAAATTATGGTTGCGTTTGTATTGTTTTTTAACATCACGAATAGCATCTAACGCGCCACGTTTATCAAATTTATTAATGGCAACAATATCGGCAAACTCAAGCATATCAATTTTTTCGAGTTGTGTAGCAGCGCCAAACTCAGGTGTCATAATATACAAACTCATGTTGCTGTGTTCAATAATTTCGGTATCGCTTTGGCCGATGCCAGCGGTTTCAATAATTACCAAATCAAATCCAGCCACTTTTAAAATATTAATAGCATCTTGCACATATTTACTTAATGCCAAATTACTTTGTCGCGTGGCCAGCGAACGCATATAAACTCTTTCGTTTTTAATAGAGTTCATACGAATTCTATCACCTAATAAAGCGCCACCAGTTTTACGTTTACTTGGATCAACGGACACAATACCAATTTGTTTTTCAGGAAAATCAATTAAAAAACGACGTACTAACTCATCTACCAAACTTGATTTACCTGCACCACCAGTTCCAGTAATGCCTATTACTGGAGTTTTAGATTTTTTTGCTTCTTCGGCTATTTTTGCGAAAACAGCTTTGTTGTCATCATTAAAATTTTCGGCAGCTGAAATTAATTTAGCTATTGATTTATGTTCTTTGGTTGAAAGGTGCGCTACTTCGCCATTTAAATTTGCCCCAGTTGCATAATCGCTTTGTTTTAAAACATCATTTATCATCCCCTGCAAACCCAATGTTCTGCCATCATCAGGGTGGTAAATCCGAGTAATACCGTACTTTTGTAAATCGTCAATTTCAGATGGTAAAATGGTACCACCACCACCGCCAAATATTTTTATATGAGAGCAACCACGTTCTTTTAAGAGGTCGTACATATATTTAAAGTACTCGTTATGCCCGCCTTGGTAGCTAGTAATAGCAATAGCATTTGCATCTTCTTGTATGGCGCAATCAACAATTTCTTGTACGCTGCGGTCGTGCCCTAAATGAATAATTTCTGCACCCGTGCTTTGCATAACGCGACGCATAATATTTATTGCGGCATCGTGACCATCAAATAAAGCTGCTGCAGTTACAATGCGAATTTTATGTTTGGTTTGGTAAGGGATTGTTTCTATCATTTTAAAGAAAATTTTTCGCCTAAATTTAAGAGGTTTTTTAGGATTAAAGATAATTATTTCGTATATTTTTTAAAAATGTATCGGCTTAAAACCTATAAAAACAGATTTACAGTATTTTGGTTCTGAAATATGTGTATTATTAAATTTAATAAAAGCGATAAAATTAGAAAAATAAAAGCCTAACGCTTGCAAAATATTAATCTTGCCTTTCACAAAAACTTGAAAACTAAGTATCTTAGTATTTTCGACGAAATAAAAATTTAAATTTAACCTTTAAGCGAAGACTATTATACAAATTTTTTTAATAATAAGAAAAGTCTTGTTAGCTTCACCACAATGCGCATAACTAATTAAAAATTTATATTTTTAGAAGTTCCAAGCATATTTTTGGAAGCCTAAAATAAGTAAACTATTTTCGATACTTTTAAGCGTAAAAACCTTTAATAAAAAAGTTTCTTTATTAAATTTTAAAATTTAGCGTGCACCTATATTAGAAAATTACTATCTTAAAAAAGATAAACAATTGGTCTTAATTATTGGCATTCAAAGGTTTATTAGTTTTTAATTATATATGGCTTCATTTAAATTGTGAATAGAAATAAATAATAAAGTACAAAATTTACCTGTAAAACTATTTTAATTTTCAATTTCATATTTGGTGAACAAGAAGATAACCTAGGTATTTTAATAATTATTAAAAAAATAAAAATTGTTTGGGTAATAAAAGCTATTCCAAAATTATCAATGGTGGTTATGTTGATGATATTTTGTATTCGAAACTGGTAATTAATTAAGCGACTAAAAATAAAATAACTTAGTACTGGTATGTGGCATTAAATGAAACGATGAATTACAAGTACCTTGCTTTTTTAAAAACAATATTAATTTCGGATTAGGCTCTATTGCACTAATAACAAAAGTTTACAAAACAATTAAAAAATTTATTTGAAAAGTTAAATAAATTAACTTTTTAAACATAATTTATACTAAGATAGGATAAATTTAATAAAAAAATAAATACTACATTTGCCTAATTTATTAAATAAATGAAGCTTTTTAAAAAACTATTTAATTTACTTGGCATTGAAAAAAGTAACGTTATTCAAATATACTTTTTATCATTTTTACAAGGTATATTTTATGTACTATTACCTATAACTTTACAAGCAGTAATTACATATACCATGACTGGTAGAATGTCGGCTTCACTTTATTTATTATGCTTTATAGCTGTGGGCGCAGTAATTGTAATAGGTTTGTTTCAGTTATGGCAAATGCGTATCAACGAAACTATACAACAATTTTTATTTGTTAATGTAGGAAAAAAATTCTCTGAAAAATTATATGCACTAAACCCGCAAGTATATATAAAAGAAAATTTACCGCTAAAAATTAACCAATTTTTTGAGGTTGTTACGCTACAAAAAGGTTTAAGTAAATTATTGTTAGATGTTTCAACATCAGTAATTAGTATAATTTTTGGTTTATTAATTTTACCAAGTTATAATGCGATTTTCTTAATCTTTTCAATAGTGATTGTAATTGTAATTTATATTACAACAAAATATTATGGCACAAAAGCTTTAGAGTATAATTATTATAAATCTAAAAAGAAATATTTGTTTGTTGATTATCTTCAAAATTTATCTTTAAAACTAAAATCAAACCAACCAGTAACCGCCGATGAGATTGAAAACGGAACAAATAAAGCCTTAAATGATTACATTGAATACAGAACTAAATTTTATACTGTTATTGATTTACAATATAAAAGTATTTTAGTTTTTAAAATTATTTTTACTAGTATTTTACTAATAGTTGGTGTACTATTAGTTCAAAATGGGCTTTTAAATATTGGACAATTTGTGGCCTCTGAAATAATAATTCTATTAATAATAAATGCAGTTGAAAAACTTATTTTAAGTTTAGAAACTGTTTACGATGTTTTAACAGGTGTTGAAAAAATACACGAGGTTTTAGAGTTTGACGAAATAAAAAAAGAAGTTGAAATAAACGAGTCTCGCTTTAATGTTTTTAAAAATATTTTTCAGCACAATTACTCTAAAAAAACGCGTAGACTTTTATATGGGATATTTAGCGTTGCAGGTTTGTTACTTTTTATGCCTTGGACACAAACTATTAACAGCGAAGGAAGAGTTACAACATTAAACCCAACTGATAGACCACAAACAGTTCCTTCGAGAATTGCGGGTAGAGTAGAAAAATGGTATGTAAAAGAAGGAGATAAAGTACAAAAAAATGATACCATTGCTTTTATTTCTGAAATTAAAGATGACTATTTCGATCCTCAATTAGTACAACGAACTCAAAATCAAGTAAAATCAAAAGAAGGTGCAATTACTTCCTACGAAAGTAAAATAAACGCAATTGATATTCAAATTGACGCTATTAATGCCTCGTTAATTTTGAAATTAGAACAAACAAAAAACAAAATTGAACAAAATAAAGCTAAAATCGTTTCAGATAGTGCTGAATATGTTGCCGCAATAAATAATAATAAAATTACCGACGACCAATTTAAACGCTTTGAGGAATTATTGGCAAAAGGCATTATTAGTAAAACCGAATACGAAAATCGTAAAATTAAATTGCAAGAAAATACCGCTAAAAAAGTAAGTGCTGAAAATAAATTAGCCAATGCTAAAAACGATTTATTAAACGCACAAATAGAATTTAATAGTGTAAAACAAGAGTACAACGAAAAATTAATGAAGGCCGAAAGTGATAAGTTTTCATCACTTTCATTATTATTTGATGCCGAAGTTGGTTTAACTAAAATGCAAAGTCAATTAACAAACTATTCAATGCGTAATAATTTTTATTATGTGTTGGCGCCACAAACAGGTTTTATAACTCAAACATTTATTCAAGGGGTAGGCGAAATTGTAAAAGAAGCGCAACCTTTGCTAAGTATTGTTCCTGAAAATTTAAATCAAAGTATTGAAATGTTTATTGAACCTATAAACTTACCTTTAGTACAAAAAAATTTAGAATTACAAATAATTTTTGATGGTTGGCCTGCCTTTACATTTACAGGATGGCCAGGGATTAGTTTTGGGACCTACGCAGCAAAAGTTGTGGCCATTGATAAAGTAATTTCTGCAAATGGTAAATTTAGAGTATTAGCAATACCCCATAATGACAAATGGCCAGCCGTAATACAGGTAGGTGGTGGTGTGAAAGGATTTGTGCTACTTAAAAATGTGCCTTTAATTTACGAAATTTGGCGTCAAATTAATGGATTTCCGCCTGAGTTTTATAAATCGGTTACAACCGAAACAAAACAAAAAGAAAAAGAAAAAGTAAAAAACAAAAAATAATTTATGCAATTATTAAAAATATTTTTTTTATTTTTTATTTTCTGTAATTGTATTTTTACATATTCTCAAACTTTAAGCCTTAGTAATTACAATTCATTTATAACACAATTAAAGGTTGAATATCCACTTATAAAAAGTGCTAACAATTTAAGTAATATTGGTAAAGCCAATAAAATGGCGGCAAAAGGGATGTATGACACTTATTTAAGTGGTGATATTATAAATAAGTTTTATGGTGGAAAAAATTATTATACAGTAGGAAATGCCGAAGCTATTCAACAATTATTTACTGGTCAATACTTAAAAGCAGGTTATGAGTACGGGCAAGGTAGCCTTTTAAACCCTGAAGAGACCCGCCCTACATATGGTTTAGCCTACGTAGGTATTGAGGCCTCATTACTTCAAGGATTAGTTATTGATAAAAACCGCTTCGAATTTTTAAAATCAATTCAGTACGAAAAAATATTAAATAACGAAAAACAGATAAATACCAACGATATTTTATTTTTAGCAAGCACAAATTATGTAAGCTGGTTAAAAGAGTATGAACTTTTAAAATTAAACCAAGCCTTTGCCATACAGGCATTAACAAGATATATTGCGTTAAAAAGCGCGGCAGATATTGGCGAACGTCCAGCCATTGATACTATTGAAGCAAGTATATTATATCAAACTCGTAATATTGAAACAAACAATTCAAAACTAAATTTTAATAAAGTAAATGCGCAAATTAACACAATTATTTGGCAAGCTGATGAGAATACATTAATTACACAATTTCCATTAGAAATTATTCAGAATTTATTTTTGCTAAGTACTAAAAATAGTATCGATATAAAATTAATTAACGCTGCAACTAATCCTTTTGTAGATTATTATAATAATAAACTAAATTTATTAAAAACCGAAAAAAGATTTAAAATTGAAATGCTAAAACCAAAGTTAGATGTAAAATATAACTTTTTAGGTTATAGTACAAACGAAAACTCATTTGCCGCGCAACTCTCGCCAAATAACTATAATTGGGGAGCAAAATTCACAATGCCAATTTTGTTAAGAACAGCTAGGAACGAATTAAAAGCTACAAACTTTAACATAAAAAATGCCAATAACGACCTCATAACTAAAACTGCCGAACTACAAAATAAAATAGAAGCCGCAAAAACTAATTTATCTATTTTTTTACAACAATACGCAAATGCAAAACAAATGGCTACCAATACTAAAACATTATTTGAAGCCGAAAAATTAAAATTTGAAAATGGAGAAAGTACTTTATTTTTGCTAAACACCCGCGAAAATAAAATTATTGAAGCCGAAACAAAATTAATAGAAAGCCAAGCAAAATACCTAGATAATTATTTTTACATAATATATTTACAAGGTACTTTGAATTATACTTTATAAAAAAATCAATCCGAAACTTTAAGTTAATTATAGTTACAAAATTAAACTGATATTTGAAATAATTTTACCAGAATTAACTTATGTTTTATATAGTTTTAACTATTGTATTTAGTGTTTTTTTATTAATTGTTTTTAAGCTTTTTCAAAAATATGAAGTAAATACATTTGTTGCAATTATTATAAATTATATTACTGCAGCATTTACTGGTATTTTATTTTTAAACGAAACATATAATTTTAATACAGTAATTAACGCAAATTGGTTATACATTTGCATTCCATTAGGTTTATTATTTATTTGTATTTTTTATTTAATATCTCAAACAGCGCAGCGCATAAGTATTTCAACGGCTAGCGTTGCTAACAAAATGAGCGTTGCAATGCCTGTTTTGTTTTCGATTATTTTTTTAGATCAGCAATTATCTACCTTAAAAATTTTAGGAATTATTTTAGCTTTAGTAGCAGTATATTTCTCAACTAAAACGACTAAAACTCAAAAATCAAATTCTAATTTATTATGGTTACCTGTTGCAGTTTTTATTGGTAGTGGTTTAATTGATATTAGTATAAATGCTACAAATGCGTTTTATATAAAGTCGCCCAATGATAGTGCTTTGTTTAGTATTACTACTTTTTTATCTGCATTTTGTTTTGGTATTTTATTAATTGCAGTTCTATTTTTTACAACAAAAAATCAAACAGTTCAATCTATTTTTAAACTTAAAAATATAATTGGTGGCATTGCCTTAGGAATACCCAATTATTTTAGTATTTATTTTGTTTTTAAATCTTTAGATGCAAAAGTTTTAGAAAGCGCTCAGTTATTTCCTATTTTAAATTTAAGTAATGTGGTCTTATCGGCAATTGTTGCTTGGTTAATTTTTAAAGAAAAATTATCATTCACAAATATTATTGGTATTTGTTTAGCTGTTATTTCAATTATTTTAATATCATATTAATTTATAAATTTATAAAATTATGGAAGCCTCCGATTACCAAACATTAAAAAAAATGTGCGCAATTATTGCACCTAGTGGAAACGAAACACCGATGAAAGAGTTTGTTTTAAATTATGTAAAACAGCATTCAAAAAATTGGAAAGTAAAACCGAAAATTCTGGAGGGAAAAAATTTTCATGATAATATTATACTAATTTTTGGTAAACCTCGAACTGCAATTTTTGCCCACATGGATAGCATTGGCTTTACCGTTCGTTATGAAAATCAATTGGTAAAAATTGGTGGTCCAGTAACAAAAACAGATTACGAATTAATTGGTACTGATGATGAGGGGCTTCAAGAAGTAAAACTAAATATAATTGAAGATAAAAAAACAGGTGCAAAAAGTATACAATATAAAGGTAAACGTTTTTTTGCAAGAGGTACCGAATTAACCTTTAAACCATTATGGCACGAAGATGAAAATTTTGTACAATGCTGTTATATGGATAATAGATTAGGTGTTTTAAATGCATTAAAAGTTGCCGAAACATTAAAAGATGGCGCTATTGTATTTAGTACATACGAAGAGCACGGTGGCGGAAGCGTTCAGTTTTTGCAAAAATATTTACAAGAAAATTATAAAATAAATAAAGGACTAATTTCAGATATTAGTTGGATAACAGATGGTGTTCACTTTTCAAAAGGGCCTGTAATTAGTATGCGCGATAGTTTAATACCTCGCCGTAGCTTTATTAATAAACTTATTTTTATTGCAGATAAACATAAGTGCGCTTATCAATTAGAAGTTGAAGGTATAGGAGGAAGCGATGCAAAAGATTTACAATTTGCCGATTATCTTTGGGACTGGTGCTTTATAGGTGCGGCTGAAGAAAATGTTCACAGCCCATTTGAAAAAGTTCATAAAAAAGATATTGAAGGGATGGTAAAATTGTATGAAGTATTGATGAAGGAACTTTAGTATGAACCAAAAAACAAAAAACGAAGATTTAGAACGCCTAAGCGTAGATGAATTTATATCTTCACAAAAGCAACCTATTGTAATTGTTTTAGATAATGTTAGAAGTTTAAATAATGTAGGCTCTGTATTTAGAACTGCAGATGCTTTTTTAATTGAAGAAATTATGCTTTGCGGAGTTACAGGCTCTCCTCCAAATAAAGAAATTGAAAAAACAGCCTTAGGTGCCACAAGTACTGTTAAGTGGAAACATTACATAACTACAAAAGATTCTGTAGATTTTTTAAAACAAAATAATTATAAAGTATTTGCAATTGAGCAAGCTGAAACAAAAATTTGGTTGAGCGAATTTAAAGCACCTAAACAAAAAATAGCACTTGTTTTTGGAAGTGAAGTATATGGTGTTGACCAAGAAATTATAAATATTTGCGATGGCGTAATCGAAATACCACAGTTAGGCACTAAGCATTCGCTAAACATTTCGGTTAGTGTTGGAATTGTTTTGTGGGAAATATTGAAGATAAATTTACTTAAAAACAAACAAAACTTATAATTATCCCATTATTCGAAAAATATAAATTTTCTTAAAAAAACAATTAATTCACTGTGTTTTTATACCAATAAAAAATAATTTATGTATTTTTAGCCAATAAATTAATGTAAAATATATAAATATAAATTAATCTCTATATATACAAATCAAAATAAAATACTAACAGATAATGTGCTATCTAGCAGTAACAAACAAAAAATATTATGAAAAAAATAGCAACACTTTTTATAGCCATATTACCATTAATAGGCTTATCGCAAAAAACAAAAGTACAAACTGCTTGGCGTGCACTTAACGATTACGAAAGCTCGGTAAAGGATGGTAAACCCGATTTATCGTATTTAAATAAAGCCAAAGAAGCCATTGATTTAGCTTTAGTAAATGAAGACACAAAAAATCAAGGTAAAACACACGCTTACAAAGCTCGAATTAGTTACGCCTATTTTCAAAGTGAATTAAACACTGAATTAAAAAAATTAGAAGCCTCTACGCCAGACAAAAGTGAGCGCGCTATGTTGGCTTATGGTAATACGCCTTTACTTAATTTTGAAAATGCCAACGAAGAATTAAACAAAATAAAAGATATCGATCCAAAATATATGGAAGTTATTAAAGATGGTATGACAAAAGGCACTTCGCAATTAAGCGAAGACGATGTTAAGTTTGTATTAGTGGCTTCGCAAATTAAAATGGAAGCAGGCAATATTGCACAAGGTAAATACAAAGCAAAAAAGTACGATGAAGCTGCTGATTATTTTTATAAAACAGCCTATACAAATATGTCGTTAACAATGAAAAAAGATACTGCCAATTTTTACAATGCTTGTGTATCTGCCAACAAATCAAACATTGCCGAAAAAATGTTAGAATACAACAAAAAAATGATTGATTTAAAAATTGCTGCTCCCTACAACTACGAAAGTATGTACACTGCCAACATTAGAAAAACAGATACAATAGCAGCTATGGAAATATTAAGAAAAGGCAGAGTAGCTTTTCCAAACGATATGAGTTTAATGAATAAAGAAACTGATTACTTTTTAGCCAAAGGCAAACAACAAGAAGCATTAAACAACATTAATTTATCAATACAAAACGATCCAAAAAATGCAGTTTTTTATTTAGTAGCTGGTCAAATTAACGACCAAATTGCTAACCCTAAAGATAAAGTTGGTAAAGATTTAACAAAGCCCGCAAATTTTGAAGAAGTAGTTAAAACTGCTGCAACTAACTATTTAAAAGCTATCGAATTAAATCCACCAAATAAAGAGGTATTGTACAACTCACTTTATAATTTAGGAGCAATGTATAACAATTATGGCGGTTACTACCAAATTGGAAAAGGTGGTTCTATAACCGAAATTGCAAAAAATCAGAAAGCTAATGAAGCCATTGCGCAAGAATATTTTAAAAAAGCAATACCTTATTTAGAGCAAGCTCTAACAATTAAGACCGACGATAAAGCAACTATGAGTGCTTTGCGTAAATTATATTTAATGACAGGTAATGAAGCAAAAGGAAAAGAAATGAATGAAAAAATTAAAGCCATAAAATAAATTTTATTTACATATTTTAAAAAAAGTCGTTAATTGAAGTTTTTTTTTAAGCATAATAATTATAATTACCCCATTAAACTTTCAATTTCATCTGCTTCTATTGGAATATTTTTCATTAAATCTTGCTGCCCAGTGGTTGTAATTAAAATATTATTTTCCAATCGTATTCCTAAATTTTCTTGTGGTATATAAATGCCAGGTTCAACTGTAAATATCATACCTGCCTGCATGTGATCGTGAAAAAAACCAACATCATGAACATCTAAACCTAAAAAATGACTTGTTCCATGCATAAAATATTTTTTATATGCGGGCCATAAAGGGTTTTGAATTTTTACTTCGTTGGTAGTTAATAAATTTAATTTTAATAATTCTTCGGTTATTAATTCACCAACTGCTTTGTTATATTTTTCAAAAGTTTGCCCAACTACTAACATTTTAGTGGCAGCTTTCATAACTCGTAATACCGAGTTATATACTTGTTTTTGGCGAGGAGTAAATTTTCCGCTTACTGGCAGGCAACGCGTTAAATCACTTGCATAATTGGCATATTCTGCTGCTACGTCTAACAAAATAATATCACCATCTTTACATTGTTGGTTATTTTCTACATAATGTAAAACACAACTGTTTGTGCCACTTGCAATAATTGGTCCATAAGCAAACCCAACAGATTTGTTACGAATAAACTCGTGAATTAATTCGGCCTCAATTTCATATTCCCAAACGCCAGGTTTAATAAATTTAAATAAGCGACGTATACCTTTTTCAGTAATATCGCAAGCTTGCTGAATTAAATCAATTTCGTAAGTACTTTTTATAGCACGAATTTTGTGCATAATTAAGGCACTGCGTTGATAATCATGTAATGGAAAACGTTCTTGAATACTCTTATTAAAGCGCATCTCGGCCGTTTGTGTATCAATACTTCGGCGCGTATGTTCGTTACTATTAAGGTAAATATGGTCGGGTTGATAAAAAAATGCCTTCATTATTTTATCAAATTCATGATACCAATAAATATGTTCAATACCACTAACCTCGGTTGCTTGTAGTTTATTAAGTTTAGCACCTTCCCAAATAGCAATTAACTCGCTAGTTTCTTTAACAAATAAAATTTCTTTATGCTTCCCATCTTTTACATCTGGAAAAATTACAAGCACCGTTTCCTCTTGGTCAATACCAGTTAAATAAAACAAATCGCTGTTTTGTTTAAAGCCCATACTGCCATCGCCGTTGGTGGGCATTGCATCGTTACTTACAAACATAGCTAACGAATTTGGCTTCAAATAATTTTTAAATTTTTTACGATTTTCTATAAATAGATTGGTGTCGATTTTATTATATTTCATTTTATAAAATTAAAAAATTATGACTTTAAAATTAAAATATTTTTCATCTATTTTTTTTTAAACTTAGTTTTTCCTTTACTAAAACCACCTTTACGAACTTCTTTTTTTTGAGTAAGCGGGCTATATTCAGGGACTGCACCTAATTCAGCAGGAATAGGCATTTTTGTAACTTCAACACCCATTAAATCTTCAATTTGGCTAAATTTTAATTGGTCGCGCTGATTAATAAAAGTAATGGCAACACCAGCTTTTGAAGCACGAGCTGTGCGCCCAATGCGGTGAATATAATCTTCTGGGTCAGGTGGAGCATCGTAATTTACAACTAAGCTAATTCCATCAACATCAATACCACGCGATAAAATATCGGTACCAATAAGTATTCTAATACGTTTGCCTTTAAATTCGCGCATTATTTCTTCGCGTTCGGGTTGCTCTAAGTCAGAGTGAAACGCTTTTACTGAGCCTATCTGCTTGGATAGAGTTTTTTCTAACAATTTTACATTTTCTTTTCGTGATGAAAAAACAATTACTGAAGTATAATCTTCATTTTTTAAAATCTCTAACAATAATGCTTCTTTTTGATTATCAAAAACTACGTAGGCTTGCTGAACCACGCCAGCCGCTGGTTTACTGATAGCAATATTTATTTGTTCGGGATTTATAGCTATTTGATTGGCTAATTGCCTTATTTTTGGAGGCATTGTTGCTGAAAATAATATAGTTTGTCGGTTTTTAGGGAGATAATTAATTATTGTTCGTATATCATCAAAAAAGCCCATATCAAGCATTCTATCGGCTTCATCTAAAACTAAATGTTGTAAGTGTTCAAAATTAATATTACCCGATTGTAAAAGGGCAATTAACCTTCCAGGAGTAGCGCACACAATATCCACACCATTTTCTAACGCGTGGCGTTGTTTTTCCCATACCATACCATCGTTTCCACCATAAATAGCGATTGAACCAACTGAACAAAAATAACCTATGCCATCTATTTGTTGGTCTATTTGCAAAACCAATTCGCGAGTTGGCGCTAATATTAAGGTATTTAAGTGCGATTTATCAGACTGAATAATATGATTAATTATGGGAAGTAAGTAGGCTGCTGTTTTACCAGTACCAGTTTGCGCGCAAGCAATTAAATCTTTATTATTTAATATAACTGGTATGGCTTGTTGTTGAATAGGCGTTGGTGTTTTGTAACCCATGCTATACAAGCCTTCTAAAAGGGCGGGTTCAAAGTTAAAGTCGGTAAATATCAAAATGTATTTTTTAGTAATAAAATACTAAATTACTATTTTATTTTTTAATGCTTTATTAAAGAAAATTCGAAATTAAGTTTTTTAAAACAAATTAATTATATGTAATTATCTATTAAACATAACCATTGGCTTTGGAGGCTTAGTCGGCTACATTTGCCGTATTGTTTGCAACAATAGTAGCCGAAAAAATTTCTTACGTCGAATTAGTTTCAATACCATATTCCTAATTTTATTTTTTACAAAAAAGAGAAAAAGTTATTATGGCAAATGATAAAAATAAAAAATTAGTGATTGATTTAATCTTAAACATATTTTATTATTTGACTGTTATAAACTAAAAAGTTTAATTTAAAAAAATAATTTATAAATTTACCTTTTATTATGGATCAGAATTTTGACATTATTATAATTGGCGGAGGCATTGTAGGCCTAGCAACAGCCCTAAAACTTGTAAATCAGCACCCAACTAAAAAAATTTTAGTTTTAGAAAAAGAAAATGAAGTTGCTGCTCACCAAACATCACATAACAGCGGTGTTATTCATAGTGGTATTTATTATAAACCAGGTTCTTACAAGGCAATTAATTGCGTAAAAGGCAGAAAAGAGTTATTACAATTTGCAAAAGATCACAAAATAAAGCATGATATATGTGGTAAAGTTATTGTAGCAACTGACGAGAGCGAATTGCCCCATATGCATAAAGTTTTTAATAACGGTGTGGCTAATGGTGTTGATAGTATTGAAATTATTAATGCACAACAAATTAAAGAAATAGAGCCTTATTGCGAAGGAATTGCAGGTATTAGAGTAGGTTGCACAGGTATAATTGATTATGCAGAAGTTGCACGCAAATATGCAGAACTTATTAATGCACAAACTAACGGAAGCAAGGTATTAACTTCACAAAAAGTTATAGGTTTTGAAAAAAGTACTGATAATACTACAGTTATTACACAATCGCATAAATTTATAGGGAAATATATAATTAGTACTGCAGGTTTGCAGGCCGATAGGGTTAGTAAAAAAGAAGGTACTAAAACAAACGCGGCTATTGTTGGGTTTAGAGGCGATTATTACGATTTAACAGAAAAAGGATCGGTAAAAGTTAAGCATTTAATTTACCCTGTTCCTAATCCAAAATTTCCATTTTTGGGTGTGCATTTTACACGTATGATAAATGGTGGGATTGAATGCGGACCAAATGCAGTTTTTGTGTTTGACAGAGAAGGCTATAAAAAAACAGCTTTTAATTTAAAAGATACCACCCAAGCCTTTACTTATGGAGGTACTTGGAAATTTTTTGCAAAACATTGGCGTTTCGGTTTAGATGAATATAAAGGTGCTTTTAGTAAAACATATTTTTTAAATAGATTACGAAAATTAATACCAAGTTTAGAAATGGATGATATTGTGGCTGCACGCTGCGGTATTAGAGCTATGGCTTTAGCACCCGAAGGCGAAATGTTAGATGATTTTAAAATTGAAAAAAACGCTAATGCTATGCACGTTATAAATAGTCCAAGCCCTGCCGCAACTGCTAGTTTGGCTTATGGCAACGAAATTGCCTTAATGGCTACAGAATATTTTAATTTGAAGTAGTTTAAAAATTAAAGTAAAATTATTCTTCTAAATATTCCGATTCAAAAACATCTAAGCTTACAGCTATTTTTTGAGTTGAAATTACTTTGCTATCTTTTTCAATTTTAAACTCTGTTTTATCGCAAAGCGAAATACCTATTGCTGTTTTATAAATTTTCCAAATAAAATCGGCATCGCAACAATCAGTAGTATTTAATACAAGTTTAGCATCTTTATTGTTATCAAATTTAGCTTTTACAAAAACTTTTATCGTATTTAACGCCTCTTCATTTAATTGTGTTTTATCTATTAAATGTTTTAGCGTATATTTTTTATTTTTAGATTGACTGATAAATTCAGCAATCCCACATTTAATAATTGTTTCGTTGGCGTAATACACGTAAGTTAAGGTATCTTCTAAAAGAATAAAACCAACATGCGCAAATTTATTTTTTGAAATCGGACTTGTATTATTTGTTATAAAAATAATATCACAGTTTTTAAATTTTTGTTTGTTAGTCTTTTTTTGTGCTTTATAGATAGAGGTACTTAAAAATAAAATAAGTAAGGATAACGCAATATTTTTTGTGAAAGAAAAGTTCATTGTTTAAATTTAAGCATAAACTAGCTTTCTTTTAAACCCCTACCTTCTTTGGTAATTTTACCATCGCGGCGTAGTTCGGCAATAATTTTATCTAAAACGCCGTTTACAAATACTTTACTATTGGGTGTACTGTATTCTTTACTAATATCTATGTATTCGTTTAACGATGCTTTTATTGGAATGTTTGGAAGGTGCATAATTTCAGTTAATGCCATTTCCATTAGCAACATATCCATATTGGCTATACGCTCAACATCCCAATTTTGAGTATGTCGCCCAATTAATTCTTGGTATTCGTTACGATACATAATTGTTTTTGTAAACAATTGGCTCATAAATTCAAGGTCATCTTTTTCATCTTTTAAAAGTGGCATTAGTTTAAATTCGCCTTCAAAGGGTTCAAAATTGCGAATTACAGAGTTGAAGGCAACAAAAGCATCATCAACCCAATGCATATTTTTCTCTTCAAATAAAGATTGTAATAATTCGTTCTCACTCAATTGTTCGGTAATTATTTCAATTATAAAATCTCTATCTTCTTTTATTGATGAAGTTTCGGTTTTCATGTAATTAATATAGAGTTCGGAACTTTTTATTTCTTGAAACAATTTACGAACTACATCAAAATCGCCTTGCCACGAAATTTTTTTTTGTTCTAATTGATTTTGAAAATCTTTATTTGCCGCTAAACTTACTAATAAGCTATTTTTTGCGAATTTTAAATTAGGAGCTAAATCATCTTTTGTTGGCAAATGTTTGTTTTTATGCTCGTCAATAATTACTAAAGCGACGTGATGAATATCGCTTACTAAACATAAAATTGATAAATATAATTCGTGAATTTTATCTAAGCTTTTAAACAAATCTCTTTCAAAAATAATAACATCCCCCTTTTCGTGCTGAAAAAAAGCGTATAGTACTTGCATTACTTTTATTCTTAAAAATCTTCTGTTTAACATTTTTTTTAGTTATTAGCGAATAGTTAAATGGGATAAGCGGGCTGACAATCTTTCAATTACAATACCGCATTAATTTTTGCAATGGCTTCAATACGCTGCTCGCCCAAACGATTAGCCGCCATGTATGTTGGTATACCTTCTTTTTTAGCTAGTTGAAATAAATTAAATGTTGTGCTATAAATTTGTTCGGCGTGAGCCATAGCGCGCTCGCGGTTGTAGCCATCTAACTCATAATATATATTAATTATTCCTCCGGCGTTTACAACAAAATCAGGAGCGTACAAAACACCTTTGTCAGCAACTAATTGTCCGTGAATTTTTTCGTCGGCTAATTGGTTATTTGCTGCTCCACAAATGATTTGGCATTTTAATTTTGATAAAGTTGTATCATTAACAGTTGCACCTAAAGCACAAGGGGCATAAATATCAATGTCTAAATTAAACATGGCATCAGCATTAATAACTTCTGCTTTGTATTTAGCGCTTACCTCTTTTAACCGTTCATCGCTAATATCATTAATATAAACCTTTGCACCATCTTTGGTTAAGTGGCTTACTAATACCTCGCCTACATGACCAATACCCTGCACCAATACTTTTTTACCACTAAGGTTGTCACTTCCCCAAGTTTCTTTTGCACTTGCTTTCATACTCACGTAAACACCATAAGCCGTAACGGGGCTAGGATCGCCACTACCGCCCATATTTTCTGGTAACCCACTTACGTAATCAGTTTCCATTTTAATTAATTCCATATCACGACTTGTCATTGCTACATCTTCGGCAGTAATATATTTTCCTCCTAAGCTATTTACAAATTTACCAAAACGACGTAACAAGGCTTCGTTTTTAATTTTTTTTGGATCGCCAATTATTACTGCTTTTCCGCCTCCTAAATTAATGCCTGCAACGGATGATTTATAGGTCATGCCTCGTGATAGACGTAGTACATCAGTTAATGCTTCCATTTCGTTGTTATAATTCCAAAAACGAGTACCTCCTAACGAAGGGCCCAACACCGTGTTATGAATAGCAATTATAGCTTTTAATCCAGTTGCGTTATCGTTACAAAACAAAATTTGTTCATGGTTATGCAAACTCATTTGTTCAATCACCGGATTTTTTGATAAGTCTATCTCGTTTAGGGTTTTAACTTCCATAGTTTTTTAGTTTTTGAAGCGCACCAAATGTATATTATTTTTACTTATAAACGAAAATTTTTTAGCTGAACAATTATGTAATTTTATAGTTACATTTATATAGAGAAAAATGTACACAAAAAATCAAATAATTTCTGCTTTATCTCAAATTCCAGACCCCGAAATACCTGTTATTTCAATAATGGAATTGGGTGTAATTAGAGATATAATTTTTACAGATAAAACAATAGAAGTAAAATTAACACCTACTTACAGCGGTTGTCCAGCAATGAAACAAATGGAAGATGATGTAAGAACAAAATTAGTGGAGCTTGGCTTCAAGGAAATAAAATTAAATATAGTTTATAATCCGCCTTGGACCACAGATTGGCTGAGCGAAGAAGCTAAATTAAAATTACAAAAATACGGTATTGCACCCCCAGAAGAAAGCACCACTGACAAATCGTTTTTAATGGGAAATAAAAAAAACATCACTTGCCCGCATTGTAAAAGTACCGATACACAAATGGTTTCTCAATTTGGTAGCACCGCCTGCAAGGCTTTATACAAGTGTAACGAATGCTTAGAGGCTTTTGATTATTTTAAATGTATTTAGCAAATTTATATAAGTTAAATAAAAATCTATTACTTTTTTGTTTAAATTAGTCTTATGAAAAAAATTATTTTTCTTTTTTTATTCGTAGCTATTTTGGTGAGTAATTGTTCAGTAAAAAAACGAAGTTATCGCAAAGGTTATTACGTAGATTGGGCTTTTAAAAGCAAAAATATTAAACCAGATAAAACGCAAAAATTAAAAAATAATACAAAAAATACATCAAATAAAAACGAAGAAGTTGTAGGTTTTAAAAATGACCCTGAACAGCAATTTGTTTTGGCAGATAATAAATTTGATAAAAATCTCTCTTTTAAATCTAAAAAATATTTACTATTAAAAGATACCTGTGGCGATATAATTAACCTACGAAATGGAAATGCTGTTAGCGCGAAAGTTATTGAAATTAGCGAAACCCTCATAAAATATAAACGTTGTGATAATTTAGATGGGCCTTTAATGGTTATTAATAAAAATGATGCGCACAGCATTAAATATGTTAACGGTGCTACAGAAAACTTTATAAAAACTGTTGAAAAAGATGATAGCAGAAGCGTTAGTAGCAGTAATAAACCACAAAATTTTAGCGGCGAAAAAAAGGTACATCCATTGGCTTATGTGGTGCTGGCTTGTACAATAGGTATTATTATTCCTTTTCTATTTGGATTAACTTTACTTGCAGCTTTAATAATTGCGCCTATAGCCAAAGCTAAAATAAATGCCGAACCAAATAAATATACTGGGCTTTTGCTAGTAAAAATTTGTCAAACAATTTTATATGTTATTTTAGCCATAACTGCTCTGTTTATTATACTCCTTTTATTGAGTTTATAAGGTAAAATTTTAAGATATAAATGAGTAGAGTATTTCATGTATTTTAATTGTACTCATCTTTTTCACTAACTGTTAAGTTAAAAAACGTTTTTATAGAAAAGGATATTATGTAGATTGGGCTTTTAATAACAAAAATAATTCTGAGGTTAAAAACACAAAAATTAAAAAATAATTCAAAAATTACGCAACCTAAAACATAGAAGTTGGGAAATTTAAAAATGAGCCTAAACAGCAAGTATTGCTGGCAAACAATGAATTTGATAAAAATCTCACTTCTAAATCTAAAAAATACTTACTTCTAAAAGATACCTGTGGCGATATTATCAACCTTAGAAACGGGAATGCTGTTAGCGCAAAAGTTATCGAAATTAACGAAACGCAAATAAAATATAAGCGCTGCAACAATTTAAACGGCCCTTTAATGGTTATTAATAAAAACATTGTGCGTAGCATTAAATATACAAATGGTAATAGCTATCATTTTATTAAAACAGTTCAAAAAGAAGATAGTAGAAGTGTTAATGGCGGAAACACAAATAGAAATTATAATGGAGAAAAAATTGAACATCCAGAAGTTGAAAAACATTACTTTGGACAATATCAATTTTTGTATTAAGTGCATTTGCAATTATTCCTGCATTAATTCATGCTTCAAGGGCAAAAAACGCAATATTAGCAGAGCCTAATAAATATACTGGTTTAGGAACAGTTAGAGCTTGTCAGATGGTTTGTTATGTTTTATTAGGTGTAGTCGCTTTACTTTTTTTAGTTATTATAATTGCTTTAGGTATATTATAAACAACTAATTGTGATTACTTCTTCCTAATAATAAGCGTGTCAAAACTTGGCGAATAAGCTACGAATGAGCCTAAAACCTCTAAATCGTTTCCAAATGTGCTTCTAACATTACTGGGTGCACTAAAAGGATTGCTGTTACTGGCTTTATTTAAATAATAAGTATTCCAAAAATTATACTCTTGCCTGCCAATTTTACAAAATTTTACTATTACTGTATCGCCCCAAGCATAATATCCTGGGTACAATTCATCTTTACTTGCTTGCACATTATAAGGTTGCTCGCCTCTGTTATAGGCAAATTCAAACGATTTACCATCGATAAATTTATCTTCAAAACTCGAATTAAATGGTAATACATAAAACACATCACGGTTTAAACGCTTGGCAAACCATTGATAGCAGTCCCCTACTCCAGCAGGTTCGGTTAATCGAGCCCAAATAAAACCAAGGCTATCTTGTTCGCCTTTAAAATAAATACTATCTAATTTTGGTGGATTTAAAATAGTGCTTTGGGCAGAATATGTATTGTTTTTTACAGTAACTTTTAAAGTATAAGTTTTTCCTAATGTACCCAAAATTTTAGTACCAACATAAAAGGGAATAGGTACTTCAGGAATTATAATTTTTTGCAATGTTTCTGTTTCTACACCATCAGTTATGGTAACAATACCATCTTGAATATAAACCTGTTCAGGCTGCGATAAATCAAAATTTCCAAAATAAGGTACAGAATAAGATAATAAAACTACTGCTGGTTGACCAGTTTCTATGCTGGCTTCCACCACAACTTTTTGTTTATATTCAGGTAATTTTAATGTTACATCTTTTCTGCACGAAAAAGCAAAAAATAAACTGAGTATTATTATAATTTTTTTCATTTTTTAAAATTTAAAATTCCAAGTAACGCTTGGTAAAATTGGAAATAAAGATACCTGCTTTGCCCCTACTTTCAATGTTCCACTTGCAAAATCGCCCTTACTAGTTAAATAAATAAAGTATGGATTGTAACGGTTATACACATTAAACACACTAAATGTAAAACTATTAGAAAAATTTTTTGTAAATTTTTTAGTTACTTCTATGTTAGTTGTATCCTTGCCTTGTTTTAAATTATTTTCTATTAATTTTAATTTTCGCTTTTCTAATTTAGCTTGGCGATTTGGAGTAAACGTTGCATTTAAGTCTAAACGATGATATGATACAAATTGATAAGAATTACGTAAACCATAATCGTAACTTAAACTGCCTTGGTATAAAAAAAATCCGTTTGGAAGTGTACCTCTATTACCTGTACCATAAACAAATACCATTCCAAAATTCCATTTTTTACTAGCGTCATAAACTAATACAAACGAGGCATCGTGCCTTCTATCATATTTTGCTAAAAACTTTTGTCCGTAATTTATATCCGCAAATTGCCTCCAAGTCCACGATAATGTGTAACCTATCCAACCTGTAAATTTACCTGTACGTTTTTTTACAAAAAATTCTGCACCATAAGCCCAACCTTTTCCAAACGTAAAACCATTATCGGGGTTATCAAATACATTGTCGGCGGGTAAAGCCCCCTCTTTAAATTCTATTTGATTTGCCATTGTTTTATAATATACCTCAACACTAGTTTCGTAAGTATTTTCTTTAAAATTTTTAAAAAAACCTAAGGCATATTGGTTAGATAGTTGTGGCTTTATAACTTCAGTACTAGGCATCCACACATCTGTTGGCAAACTAACTGATGATAACGAAGCTAAATGTACATATTGAAAATTACGTGTATAAGATGCTTTTAAAGAAGTATTCGAATTTAAAGAAAAACGAGCAGAAAAGCGTGGTTCTAACCCATTATAATTTGCAACTACCTGATTTTTTTTGTAGGAAACGGTATCGGTTATTCTGCCAGTTACATCTTTTATATAACGTGTAAAAGCGCCTACTTGTGTAAAATTACTAAAACGTAAACCTGCATTTAAACGTATGTTTTGTGTAATATCCCAATCATCGCTTATATAAACAGCAGCTTCATGTGAAAATAATTGTATTTTTTTTCCTAAATCAAAAACAGTGCTTCCTTGTTTGGCACTTACATTTGTGGGCGTAAAAATATGGAAAGTATAATGTATGCCAGTTTTTATTGTATGCTTAGAGTTTGGAAAATAATTTACATCATACTTTAACGAATAATCAGTAATTCCCGATTTTATTTTTGCTTCAAAATCGTTTTGAATTGCTGCAAAACTAAAATCGTAATTTGTAAATGTTGCACTTAAATTAGCTACGATTTTAGGACTGTAAATACTATTCCAACGCAAACAGCCACTTGCATTACCCCATGGTATTTTTGTAGTAAAGTCAGCTTCGTTATCAGTAAACGAAAAACGATCTCTACCAAAATAACCACTTAAAAACAAACGGTTTTTATCATTTATAGTATAATTAAATTTCGCGTTTAAATCGTAAAAAAAATAGCGCGTTCCTTTAAAATCACTTTTATCAATAAATGGTTTTGCAATTACATCAATGTATGTTCTTCGAGCACTAATTATAAATGAACTTTTATTTTTTATAATTGGTCCTTGAATAGTTAAGCGCGATGAAATTACACCTATTCCACCCTCAACTTCAAATTTTTGATTATTACCATCTTTCATACTAATATCTAAAACAGCCGAAAGTCTTCCACCATATTGAGCTGGCATACCACCTTTTATAAGTGTTACATTTTTTATCGCGTCGCCGTTAAATACCGAAAAAAATCCTAATAAATGAGAGGCATTGTATATTGGCGCTTCATCTAACAAAATTAAATTTTGATCGGGGCCACCACCACGCACATAAAAGCCCGTATTGCCATCACCCGCATTTTTTACGCCTGGCAATAGTTGTATAGTTTTTAAAATATCAACTTCGCCCATAAAAGCTGGTATTTTTTTTATTTCGGCCATATCTAATTGTATGGCACTCATTTGCGTAGTTTTTACATTTTCGTTAGCTGCTTTTGTTGATATTTCAACTTCGGATAAATTAGTTTCTATTGGTAAAAAATTATAATTAATACTTAAATTTTTATCAAGCGTAATTTGTTGTTCAACCGTTTTAAAAGTAATATACGAAAATTGCAATGTGTAATTGCCCTTTGGTGCTGTAATTGAATAAAAACCATATTGATTTGTACTTACAGCCTTGTTTGCTTCTTTTAAATATACGATGCCTCCAATTACTGTTTCTCCATTACTTGCATCTTTTAAAGTACCACTAATTGTAAACTTTTGAGAAAAAAGTAAAGTTGAAAAAAATAAAAAATATAACACTATAATTTTTCTCAAAGCGGAGTAAAGTTACAAATTATAGCATTGCTATTTTTGAATTATTATACTAATCAATAATTTAACATAAAATCAATCAGGCTTATATTCCGTTTTATGAGCGTCGTTTGTTTTGTAAACATCGTCATCGTCTTCTTCCGATTCTTTTAACTCATAATTTTTTTCATTATCTAAATCAACATTTACTATAATTGGAGGTGCTGTTGGCTGAGAAACCCAAACTGCACCACTGTAAAATACATAATGGTTGCGCCAATTATCCCAATAAAAGTTGTATTTAGGAAAATACACCCAACGGCGATTATAAGCATAGTTTGGACGCCAATAAGGTTTGTAAACTATAATTTTATTTGGTCTGTAAACACTTCTTCTTACAACAACTACTTTGTTGCGCTTATGAAACCCTCGGTGCGCACGATGACGACCCCCGCCTTGCCGTTTTTGACTAAAAGTAGTTAAGTTTAACGCTAAAATAGATATTAGTACTAAGGTTATTTTAAGAGTTTTCATATTTTTAAATTTTAAATTAATAATAATTAGACTACAGCAAAGTAACAAAGTTTAATTGCACCTGCTTTTGTATACTTTGTTTATTTATTATAAAAAAATTACGTTAACCTAAAAATTATGCTTTAAAATTAATAATGGCTTAATGTTTCATTTTTAATTTAAAAATTTTTTCAAATTTATCAACCTTTGGCTGAATAACATACTTGCAGTAACTTTCTTGCCCGTTTTGATTAAAATAATTTTGATGATAATCTTCGGCAGGATAGTAATTAGAAAAGGCAGTAATTTCGGTAATTATAGGATTCGGATAAGCACCACTCTTATTAATTTCGATTTTATATTTTTCTGCTAATTGTTTCTGTTCAATATTATGATAAAAAATAGAAGAACGGTATTGTGTTCCAAAATCATTACCTTGTTGGTTTAAGGTGGTTGGGTCGTGGGTTTTCCAAAATACTTCTAATAATTCATCAAAACTTACTTTAGTTTTATCGAAAGTTATTTGGCAAACTTCGGCGTGGCCTGTAGTTCCTTGGCAAACTTCTTTATAACTAGGATTTTTTACAAAGCCACCGCTGTAACCACTTTTAATTGAAATTACACCATCTAACCGCTGAAAAACAGCTTCTACACACCAAAAACAGCCAGCACCAAAAGTTGCGGTATCTATATTTGTTGCAGGTTCATGATTACTAATTTCAGATTGACTGTTAGTTGTTTTTTCTTCAGTATTCATAGTTCTATTTTTAGTTTGTCCACAGGCTGGTGTAAAAAATACAATAGTAAAAAAACTTAATGCAATTTTAAAATTTATTTTTAACTGGTTCATAAATTATCTTTCAATAAAGGTACGATAATCAATTAAAAGCAATAAGTATATTAAGCAATTTTAACTTTAATACTTTTTTACAAAAAATAAGCAGCTAATAAAAATGGTTTTCATCTACAAAAATTGTTAATGTTTTATGTTCTTAAAAAAACTATAATTACATTTATAACATTGAAAAAATACCTATTTATATTTTGTTTATTCGTTTTGTTTTTTGATATATATGGACAAACAGTAACCCCTACTAAAAAAAACGATGAGGGATTAATACAGTTTTCGGGTATTGTGTTAGATCAAGATAGTCTTACTCCTATTCCATTTGTATCTATTTTAGTAAAAGGTACAAAACGTGGTGCTGTGAGCGACTTTTACGGCTTTTTTAGTATGGTAGTTAGTGCTGGCGATGAGTTAGAATTTTACTCAATAAGTCATAAAGACAGAAGTTATAAAATTGCTGATACTTTAAAACAAAAATATTATTATGCAATACAAGTGCTTACAAAAGATACCATTCAATTAAAAATGGTTGAAGTTTACCCCTGGCCAAGTAAAGAAGAATTTAAACGTGCCTTTTTAGCCTTAAATTTAAACGATACCGATTATGACCGAGCCGATAAAAACTTACAGCGTGAAGCGTTAACCTATTTAGAACGTAACCAAACTGCTAGTGCTAGCGAAAATTATAAGTATGTAATGCAAGCCTACTATACCAAGGTTTACAGCATTGGCCAACAGCCAAGTATTTCGTTATTAAACCCTTTGGCTTGGGCAAAATTTATTGATGCTTGGCGAAAAGGAAAATATAGTACCAAGAAAAAATAATTGTAATTTTAATATTTTTTACTTTTTACTAATATTAAGTCAATAAATCTATTGCAAAAAAAACATCAAACACTTTTTTATCAAATCTCAATAAAACTATTATATTTGCTATGTTTATGAGCAATTTAATAACCCTAAAAGATAAACAATTTAAACCTTATATTTCGGCACAGCAAATACAAAATGCTGTTACAAGCATTGCTAATTTAATAAACACTGATTTGGCAAGCGATTTTCCAGTATTTTTAGTTGTTTTAAATGGTTCGTTTATGTTTGCCTCCGATTTATTAAAAGAAGTTATTATTCCTTGTAATATTTCGTTTATTAAAGTAGCTAGTTACCATGGTACTACAAGCACTGGCACTGTTACCGAATTGATAGGTTTAACTGAAGATTTAACTAATCGCACTGTTGTTATTGTAGAGGATATTGTAGATACTGGCATTACACTGGAGCGCTTAGTAAACGTTTTAACGCACAAAAATGTAAAGCAAATTAAAATTGCTACTGCTCTTTTAAAACCTCAATCATATACAAAACAATTTAAAGTGAATTATGTGGGAATTGAAATTCCGAATGATTTTGTTGTGGGTTATGGTTTAGATTATGATGGATTAGGTCGCAATTTAAAAGAAATTTATGTATTAGCTTAAAATATAAAAATTATGGAAAAAATGTTAAACCTCGTATTATTTGGTCCTCCTGGTGCTGGCAAAGGTACACAATCTGAAAATTTAATAAATAAATATGGCTTAGTGCATTTGAGCACTGGCGATATTTTACGAACCGAAATTGCGCGTGGTACCGATTTAGGTGTTAAAGCCAAAGTGGTAATGGATAGAGGAGAATTGGTTAGCGATGAAATTGTAATTGCAATGATTGAAACTAAGCTAGATGCAAATACCAATGCAAAAGGTTTTATTTTTGATGGTTTTCCGCGAACTACAAATCAAGCTGATGCACTAAACGATCTTTTACAAAAAAAAGGTTCGGGCATTAGTGCAATGATGGCATTAGAGGTAGATGATGAAGAATTAGTTAAACGCCTTCTTAACCGCGGTTTAAATAGTGGCAGAGCCGACGACCAAAACGAAGAAACTATTCGTAAACGTATTAAAGTTTATAATAACGAAACTTTACCTTTAAAAAATTATTTTAACGAACAAGGTAAATTTCACTCCATAAAAGGTGTGGGTTCAGTTGATGAAATTTTTAAATCATTAACCGATAGAATAGTGTTTTTAAATGCCGAAATGGAATTAACAGCTTTAGAAAGTGATTTAGAGCATTTAGATTTGACCATACAAGATTTTGAAGTGGCTAATGATATTGCCCCTGAATTGTTATTAGAAATAGATGCTGTTAAACGAGCTGAAGCGGAAGAAGAGGAAGATGCCAAATTATTGAAAAGAGCGCTCAAAAAATCAACCAAAGTAATAGAAGTTGCGATTAAAAAAATAGTAAGCAAACCTGTTAAAAAAATTATAGCTAAACCGATAGTAAAAAAAGCTGTTACAAAAAATGCTATTTCTAAAAGTAAGATCGTAAAAAAATCATTACCTAAAAAAGCTATTGCAAAAAAAATAATAAAAAAAGCTGGAAAAAAAATTGATACAAAAAAAATTGCTAAAAAAGTATTTACCAAAAAACTAGTAAAAAAAATTGTAGCAAAAAAGAAAATAGTTGCCAAAATAAAAACAACACCAAAAAAAATAGTTAAAAAACCTATTAAAAAATTAACTAAAAAAGCTATCAATAAAGTAGTTGTAAAAAAAGTAATAAAAAAAATTATTTCTAAAAAGGTGACTAAAAAAATTAATTCTAAAAAGAAAAAGTAGTACAATTATTATAGGTTATTTGTAGTTTGATGTACGTTACATTAATCTATAAATTCTTAATTTTTAATTTAACATTTATAATTTAACAATTCCAAAAGTGGATACTAACTTTGTTGATTACGTAAAAATTCACTGTAAAAGTGGCAAAGGTGGTGCTGGTTCTATTCATTTTCATCGTGATATAAATACTGCCTTTGGTGGTCCTGATGGTGGTAATGGTGGACGCGGCGGACATATTATTTTAAAAGGCAATAAACAATTGTGGACCTTAATTCACCTTAAATACAGAAAACACATTATTGCTAAGGATGGCGATGGAGGCTCAAGCGGAAATAGTAGTGGTAAACAAGGTAAAGATGAGATTTTAGAAGTGCCATTAGGTACCGTTGCACGTGATGAAGAAACCAATGAAATTTTATTTGAAATTACCGAAGATGGGCAGGAAGTAATTTTGGTTGCTGGCGGACGTGGTGGATTAGGCAACGCCAATTTTAAAACAAGTACTTTGCAAAGTCCACAGTTTGCTCAGCCCGGCGAACCTAACAAAACAGCTTGGAAAATTTTAGAATTAAAAATATTAGCTGATGTAGGTTTAGTAGGCTTTCCAAATGCTGGTAAATCAACATTATTATCTGTAGTAAGTGCGGCTAAGCCCGAAATTGCAAATTATCCGTTTACAACCCTAGTTCCAAATTTAGGAATTGTGGAGTACCGCGATTATAAAAGTTTTGTAATGGCTGATATACCAGGTATTATTGAAGGAGCTAGCGAAGGTAAAGGATTAGGATTGCGATTTTTAAAACATATTGAGCGTAACTCGATGCTATTATTTATAGTAAGTTGCGATGGCACTGATATAGTTGATGAATACAAAATTTTAATTAACGAATTAAAGAAGTTTAATCCCGATTTATTAGAAAAGAAACGAATTTTAGCTGTTAGTAAAGCCGATTTAATGGATGATGAATTAGAAAATGAAATGCGTAAAGATTTAACAAAACGTTTAACCGGGAAAAACAAAGTTCCCTTTATTTTCTTTTCATCGGCAACCCAAAAAAATATTGTTCAATTAAAAGATATGCTTTGGTTAAAAATGAATGAGTACGATTTTTAAAACAAAATCAACTAAAAATTACTTAAATATTACCAGCCTAGTACCCAAGCAAAAATTAATGGAACGACGATAGTTGCATCACTTTCAACAATGAATTTTGGCGTGTTAATATCTAATTTTCCCCAAGTAATTTTTTCGTTTGGTACTGCCCCCGAATAAGACCCGTAACTAGTTGTGCTATCGCTAATTTGGCAAAAATAGCTCCAAAATGGTATATTTTCCATTTCCATATCTTGGTATAACATTGGCACAACACAAATAGGAAAATCACCCGCAATACCTCCACCAATTTGAAAGAATCCAACTCCTTTACCTCCACTATTTTTTGGATACCAATCAGCTAACCAAGCCATATATTCAATACCACTTTTAACAGTGCTAGCTTTAATTTCGTTTTTAATAACATAGCTTGCAAAAATATTTCCCATGGTGCTATCTTCCCAACCTGGCACAATAATTGGCAAATTTAGCTCGGCAGCCGCTAGCATCCAGCTATTTTTTGGTTCAATTTCGTAATATTGTTCTAATACGCCGCTTAATAACATTTTGTACATAAATTCGTGGGGGAAATAACGTTCTCCAGCTGTATCAGCATCCTTCCAAATTTTATGAATATGTTTTTGTAATCGGCGAAAAGCTTCTTCTTCGGGTATGCAGGTGTCTGTTACGCGGTTGTAATGATTTTCAAGCAAATCCCATTCATCTTTTGGGCTTAAATCGCGGTAATTTGGAACACGTTTATAATGGCTATGTGCCACTAAATTCATTATATCTTCTTCTAAATTAGCGCCAGTACAACTAATAATATCAATTTTTCCTTGTCTAATCATTTCCGCTAACGATTTGCCTAGCTCAGCTGTACTCATAGCACCTGCAAGCGTTACCATCATTTTACCGCCTTCAGTTAAATGTGTTTCATAGCCTTTTGCAGCATCAACTAATGCAGCTGCATTAAAATGTTTGTAATGATGATTAACGAAGTTAGAAATAGGACCTTTTGTAGGTATTGAAGTTGGTATTGACATAATTGATTTTTTTTGATGCGCAAAGATAAAATTTATTTTATATGAAGGATTTTACAATTAATTTTTTTTTAAAATAATTACTTAAAGCCAAGCCAATTTTTTATTTACCTTTATGCACAGTTTTTTAAAAACTGTTATGTCTATACACACAAAATACATCTTTGTAACTGGTGGGGTTACCTCATCTTTAGGTAAAGGCATTATTGCCGCTTCGTTAGCCAAATTACTTCAAGCACGGGGTTTTACAGCTACTATTCAAAAGTTAGATCCTTATTTAAATGTCGATCCTGGTACTTTAAACCCCTACGAACACGGCGAATGCTATGTTACTGATGATGGAGCAGAATCAGATTTAGATTTAGGCCATTACGAACGATTTTTAAATGTACCAACTTCGCAAGCAAATAATGTTACCACGGGGCGTATTTACCAAGCTGTAATTGAAAAAGAACGAAAAGGTGAATACTTAGGGAAAACAGTACAAGTTATTCCGCACATTACCGACGAAATTAAAAATCGGATAAAACTATTAGGTAAAACAGGTCAATTTCAATTTGTAATTACCGAAATTGGTGGCACAGTGGGCGATATTGAATCGTTGCCTTATATTGAAGCTGTGCGTCAATTAAAGTGGGAGTTGGGTGATGATTGCACTGTTATACATTTAACCTTATTGCCATATTTAGCTACTAGTGGCGAATTAAAAACAAAACCAACACAGCACTCGGTAAAATTATTATTAGAATATGGCGTACAACCCGATATTTTAGTGTGCAGGTCAGAATACCCAATTAATAACGAAATTCGCAAAAAAATCGCTTTATTTTGTAACGTATCTCCCGATGCAGTTATTGAAGCGCTTGATGCAAGCACAATTTACGAAGTACCTTTGTTAATGGAAAAGGAAAAGCTAGACGAGATTGTATTAAAAAAGTTGAAAATAACTACGCCATCTGTAGTTGAATTAGATAAATGGAAAAATTTTTTAAACAAGTTTCATAACCCATCCCGCGAAGTAACTATTGGTTTAATAGGTAAATATGTTGAGTTAAAAGATTCATACAAGTCAATTGCCGAAGCCTTTATTCACGCAGGAGCTGTTAACGATTGCAAAGTAAAAGTTGAATGGTTACATAGCGAAAGTTTAACCCAAGAAAATGTTAAACAAAAATTTAATGGGTTAAAAGGTGTTTTAGTTGCCCCAGGTTTTGGTAATAGAGGTATTGAAGGGAAAATTGCTGCTATAAAATATGTACGAGAAAATAATGTTCCCTTTTTAGGTGTATGTTTAGGCATGCAATGTGCCGTAATTGAATATGCACGCAATGTATTAGGGTTAAAAGATGCACATAGCCGCGAAATGAACCCTGCCACCAGTAGTCCGGTAATAGATTTAATCGAAGCACAAAAAAATATCTCGCACATGGGAGGTACTATGCGTTTAGGGGCTTATGCCTGCAAATTAGAAGAAGGTACTTTGGCATACAGCGTTTATGGTAGAGCAAATATAACCGAGCGTCACCGCCATCGCTACGAATTTAATAACGAGTACACAAAAGATTTTAAAAATGGAGGATTAGTACTTTCAGGTATTAATCCCGATGCTGGATTGGTAGAGATTGTGGAAATTCCGACTCATCCATTTTTTATTGGCGTGCAATTTCACCCAGAATATAAAAGTACAGTTGAAAATCCACATCCATTGTTTGTAGGTTTTATTAAAGCCGCTATAAATAATTAAATGGAACTAACACAAGTAGGTTATTTTAGTAAAACTCAAGGTACAAAGGGCGAATTGGCTTTAAAATATAATGTTGATTTTTTTGTTGAGGAGGTAAATGCCATTTTTATTGAAACTGTTACCGGCAAAGCTCCTTATTTTGTTAAAGAAATTAAACAAAATAATGCCAATTTAATTGTTGGCTTAGAAGATATTGATAGTATTGAAAAAGCAAAAACATTAGTCGGTAAAGCAGTTTATATTAATTCGAAATTTATTGATACAAGTAATGAAGAGTTTAACTGGATTGACTTTGAAGTAATAGACCACTTACATGGTAATTTAGGTAAAATAATTGAGGTAAACAATAACGCGCATCAACTATTAGTAACTATAAATTATAAAACAAAAGAAATAATACTGCCTTTAGTTGAAGAATTAATTGAAAAAATTGATGAAGAAAAAAAACAAATTTTTTATAAATCACCAGAAGGATTAATTGATATTTATGTTGGTTAAATTTTTGACCAAATAGTTTTTTTAATTTATTAAAAAACCTATAAGCTTAGCCTTTTCTTTTTGGGTTTTACTATTTGGAATTAATTTTTCAATTTTATTATTAATTTCTTCTTGTGTTTTATTAAAAATGCCTGCCCGCATTTGTAACTATTGCTTTTGTTTTTGAACTTGTCCAAATTTTTTCAAGCGTTTCTTTCGATGCAGAAAAGTGCAACGAATTTATAATAATATTAAAAACTGTTTCGTTATTGAAATTTTTAAGCAATACTTTATTTAAACTTTCTGATGTAAAATCTTTTTTGATATTAATTAGCAAACAATTAATTATAAAATTGGCATCGGTAGTTTTGGTTATTTTTAATGGCGAATAAAAATAATTAAGGGGCTTTTAATTTTATTAGGCTACGATTTTAACTTTAACTAACGCCGCTTTTAAATTAGTATCCAAAGCTTCTAAAAACTCTTCGGTATATAAGTAATGTTCACCATGTTTAACTTTATTACCGTGCGCACAAACTGCTAAATCTTTAGTCATTTTGCCACTTTCTACAGTTTCAACACATACTTTTTCTAAAGTTTGTGCAAAATGAATTAATTCTTTATTGTCATCTAATTTACCTCTAAATTCTAATCCACGTGTCCAAGCAAAAATACTTGCTATTGGGTTAGTGCTTGTTGGCTTGCCTGCTTGGTGATCTCTAAAGTGACGGGTTACTGTACCATGCGCTGCTTCCGACTCCATGATTTTTCCATTTGGTGTAATTAAAACTGAGGTCATTAATCCTAAACTGCCAAAACCTTGCGCTACTGAATCTGACTGAACATCGCCATCATAATTTTTACAGGCCCAAACAAAACTTCCGCTCCATTTTAAAGCACTTGCAACCATATCATCAATTAAACGGTGCTCGTAAACAATACCTGCAGTTTCGTATTTAGCTTTGTAATCTGTTTGATAAATTTCTTCAAAAATATCTTTAAAACGTCCATCGTATTTTTTTAAAATGGTATTTTTAGTAGATAAATATAATGGCCATTTTTTGTTTAATGCTACGTTAAAGCAAGAGTGTGCAAAGCCTCTAATGCTCTCTTCAACATTATACATTCCCATTGCAACACCAGGTCCTTTAAATTGGAAAATTTCATGTTCAATTACTTTTCCATCTTCGCCTTCAAACTTCAATGTTAACTTTCCTTTTCCAGGTACTACAAAATCGGTGGCTTTGTATTGGTCGCCAAATGCGTGACGACCCACTATAATAGGAGATGTCCAATTGGTAACCAAACGCGGTACGTTTTTACAAACAATTGGTTCGCGAAACACTGTACCATCTAAAATATTACGAATAGTGCCGTTTGGCGACTTCCACATTTGCTTTAAATTAAATTCTTTTACACGTTGCTCGTCAGGAGTAATAGTGGCGCATTTAATACCAACTTGATATTTTTTAATTGCTTCAGCTGCATCAATGGTTACTTGGTCGTTAGTAGCATCGCGGTGTTCCATTCCTAAATCAAAATATTTTATATCAATATCTAAATAAGGCACAACTAATTTGTCTTTAATAAATTTCCAAATAATACGGGTCATTTCATCACCGTCTAATTCAACCACTGGGTTTGCTACTTTAATTTTGCTCATAATTTTTTTAGGATAACAATTATATTACTTTGCAAATTTAAAAAAGTAAAGTAAACGGCAAAGTTTTGTGAATAAATTATTTTTGGCAAATAACCAATAAAATTGTATATTTACACCCTTATTTAAAATTTATAATATGTATTTAACATCAGAGGTAAAAAAAGATATTTTTAAAAAACACGGTGGAACTGAAAAAAACACAGGAAGTTCAGAATCACAAGTGGCATTGTTTACGCTTCGTATCGATCACTTGACTGGTCATTTAAAGAAAAATAAAAAAGATTTTGGAACACAACGTTCTCTATTAAACTTGGTAGGTAAACGTCGTGCTTTATTAGATTACTTAAAACGTACAGATTTAATGCGTTACCGTGCTATTATTAAAACATTAGATATTCGTAAATAATTTACTAAATTGATTAATTAAAGGAGCATTCTGAATATAATTCGGGATGCTTTTTTTATATCTTCAACTAATCAAACTATTTAATATAGATACTAAATAAAAATAGATTTATTTACCAAATAATGATAGTATATTGCAACCAAATTAATAGATAATTAATAATATAAATCCGTTCTAAAAACGTTAGAACACAAAACAAAAAAAGATGTCACAAATAGGAATTACACACAGTTTTGATAGCGGCGATGGCCGTATCATTACCTTAGAAACAGGCAAACTTGCCAAACAAGCCGATGGCGCAGTAGTACTAAAAATTGGAACTACAATGATTTTAGCAACTATTGTTAGCAATAAAGATGCTAAAGAAGGAGTAGATTTTTTACCACTAACAGTAGATTATCAAGAAAAATATGCAGCAAGTGGTCGCTTTCCAGGTGGATTTTTTAAACGCGAAGCCCGTTTATCTGATTATGAAATTTTAATCTCTCGTATAGTAGATAGAGCTATGCGTCCGCAATTTCCAGACGATTACCATGCCGATACCCAGTTAATGTTGTCGCTAATTTCGTCTGATGGCGAAACGATGCCTGATGCCTTAGTTGGTTTAGCCGCCAGCGCAGCTATTGCTGTAAGTGATATTCCGTTTAACGGACCAATAAGCGAAGTACGTGTTGGTAAAATTGACGGAAAATTATGTTTGAATCCAACAAAATCGCAATTGGTAAACTCAACTATTGATATGATTGTGGCAGCCTCGGCACACGATATTGCAATGGTAGAAGGCGAAATGAGAGAAGTAAGCGAAGCTGAAATGTTAGAAGCTATAAAGTTTGGGCATGAAGCTATTAAAATTCAAATTAAAGCCATTAACGAATTTGCAATTAAAGCAGGTTTGAAGCCAAAACGCGAGTACAATCACGAAACGAACGATGCCGATTTAAAAGCAAAAGTTCATAAAGAAACATACGACGCCGTTTATGCCGCCGCTAAAAAATTAGATACTAATAAAAATAACCGTAAAATTAATTTTAAACAACCTTTAGCCGAATTTAAAAAGCAATATTCGCCCGAAGAATTAAAGTTAAAAGAAGGTTTAATAAATAAATATTACCACGATGTTGAATACGATGCGATACGCCGAATGGCAATTGACGAAAAAGTACGTTTAGATGGCCGCAAAACTACCGACATCCGTGCTATTTGGGCCGAGGTGGGTTATTTACCTGCTCCACACGGTAGCGCAGTATTTACCCGTGGCGAAACCCAATCTTTAACCACAGTTACCCTTGGTACGCCGCGTGATAGCTTAATGATTGACGGTGCTTTTAACAAAGGTGAAGATAAATTTTTATTACATTATAACTTCCCAGGTTTTAGCACGGGTGAAGCAAAACCTAATCGTGGACCTGGTCGCAGAGAAGTTGGACACGGTAACTTAGCCTTACGTGCTTTAAAACAAGTAGTACCAATGGATAGTGGTTATACTATTCGTGTAGTTTCTGATATTTTAGAAAGTAATGGCTCAAGCTCAATGGCAACTGTATGTGCTGGTACATTGGCATTAATGGATGCTGGCGTTAAAATTAAGAAACCGGTTGCAGGAATTGCAATGGGTTTAATTACCGATGAAAAGGGTAGTTATGCTATTTTATCAGATATTTTAGGAGATGAAGATCATTTAGGTGATATGGATTTTAAAGTATGCGGCACTATAGATGGTATTACAGCTGTGCAAATGGATTTAAAAGTAAATGGCTTACCTTACGAAGTAATGGCACAAGCAATGGAGCAAGCTAAAGCAGGACGTTTACACATTATGAATGAAATGTTAAAAGCCTTACCAGAAGTACGCGAAGATTATAAAGAACATGCACCTCGTTTTGAGAAAATTGTTATTCCTGGAGAATTTATTGGTGCTGTAATAGGGCCTGGAGGCAAGGTAATTCAAGAAATGCAGAAACAAACCAATACAACTATCGTTATTAACGAAGTTGAAAAAACTGGTGTTGTCGAAATTTTTGGAACAAACGCTACTGATGTAAAAGCAGCTTTAGCAAAAATTAAAGCCATTGTAGCAGTTCCTGAAGTAGGCGATATTTACGATGCAAAAGTTAAAACAATAATGCCATATGGTGCTTTTGTAGAGATTATGCCAGGTAAAGATGGTTTATTACACGTTAGTGAATACGATTGGAATAGAACTGAAACTTTAGAAGGTCTTTTAAAAGAAGGCGATATTATTAAAGTGAAGTATGTGGGTGATGATCCAAAAACTAAAAAAATAAAATTAAGTCGTAAAGCTTTATTACCAAAGCCTGAAGGCAATACTGAAAAGTAATTGCTATATTTAATAAATTAAAAAAGGATGTTGATTCGTTTCAATATCCTTTTTTTAATTGCAAAAAAACATTTCAAATACACCCTAAAAAATAGTTAAATTTATACTATTGATTTTTCTTCGTCAAAATATTTCTATCGCTCTTCAATCAATTAAAGCCAACCGCTTGCGCGCAATAATTACTATGTTAATTATAAGCATTGGTATTATGGCATTAGTTGGTATTTTGTCGGCTATAGATGCTATTAAAAACGGTATAAATAATAATTTTACTAGTATGGGAGCCAATACCTTTACTATTCGCAATGCCGATGTTAATATAAGAGTAGGGCGAAAAGGTAAAAAAGCAAAAGCATACCCAACAATTAGTTTTAAAGAAGCTCTGCGTTTTAAAAACGAATTTAATTATCCTGTAATTACATCTGTATCTACTTTGGCAAGTTTTAATAGTAGATTAAAATATAAAAACAAAAAAACAAATCCGAACATACAAGTTTTTGGTAGCGACGAAAATTATATTTTAACAGCTGGCTATGAATTAGAAAAAGGTAGAAACTTTAACATTGCCGAAATTAACAGTGGCAAACATTTAGTAATTATTGGCAAAGATATTGAGTTGGCTTTGTTTGAACGAAACGTTTCTGCCGTTGATAAAATCTTAAAAATTGGAGCCAATCGTTATAAAGTTATTGGTGTTTTAAAAACAAAAGGTAATGGGGCAGGTTTTGGTGGCGATAAAATTTGCATTGTACCACTTACCAATGCGCGTCAGTATTTTGGTAAACCCGATATGAGTTTTACAATTAATGTGCTTACAAAAAATACTGAATTATTAAATATTATTTTAAACGAAGCAAAAGGCGTATTTAGAAAAATTAGAAAAATAAGTACTATAAATACCGAAAATTTTGATATTGTAAAATCTGATAATTTAGCTAGTTTATTAATAGGTAATTTGCAAAAAGTTACCGTTGGCGCAACTATAATTGGTTTAATTACATTGTTAGGCGCTGCAATTGGTTTAATGAATATAATGTTGGTAAGCGTTACCGAGCGTACCCGCGAAATTGGCGTGCGCAAAGCATTAGGAGCAACACAAAAAACAATTAAATATCAGTTTTTAATAGAAAGCGTTGTTATTTGCATATTAGGTGGGTTGGTAGGTATTTTGTTTGGTATTATTATTGGAAACATAATAAGTTTAGCCTTAAACACTGGCTTTTTTATACCTTGGTTTTGGATAATAACAGGGATAATAATTTGTGTAACAGTAGGTTTAGTAAGCGGTTATATTCCAGCCAAACGTGCATCGGAATTAGACCCAATTGAAAGTTTACGATTTGAATAATTTAAAATGAAATTAAGAATAGGTGATAAAGTTCGTTTTTTAAACGAAATTGGCGAAGGCATAGTATCGCAAATAAAAGATAAAAATACAGTATTTGTTGAAATGCAAGATGGTTTTGAAATACCTTTTTTAGCCAACCAATTAGTGCCCATACATACCGAATTAATTATTGATAAAGATGCTGAAAACATTGAGCTTAATAACGACGCACACTTATCTGATGCAATTTATTTTATAATTGAGCCCGACCACGAATTACTAAGTTTAATTAGCGATTATAAAATCTATTTATTTAATGCGTCGAGTTTTAATATTATGTATTCATATTCTATTAAAGACGACGATTATTTTCAAACTCTAAAGCATGGCGAACTTGGTGCTTATCAAAAAGTATTTTTAAAACAAGTAAAATTGCAATTTTTTAAAGATTATAACTATCATAAAATAGAATGTTTATTATTTAAAAACACACATTTTAAAGCTCAATTACCAGTTGCTGAAGTGATTAATGTATCACCAAAAATTATTGCTGAAGCTGCCGCTATAAAACACGACGAATTTAAATTCCCAGTATATGGATTTTTATTAAAAGACGAATTTATATTTCAAAACCAAATTCAGCAAGAATTAAGTTTAATTGATATTGCCAAACTAAAAAGCATTAAAGAGTTTAAATCAAAATCAAAAATTTCAAAATCAAATAAAGAATATTTAAAATCACTTGAAAAAGAAATTGATTTGCATATTGAAGAATTAGTAGAAAACACTAGTGGTTTAAGTAATTTTGAAATGTTAAATATCCAACTCGAAACTTTTGAAAGAGAATTAGATACTGCTATTTCTAAACATATGAAAAAATTAATTTTCATTCATGGTGTTGGCAACGGGCGTTTAAAGCAAGAAATTATAACACGATTAAATTTAATAAAAGGCTTAAGTTACCACGATGCATCGCATAAAGAATATGGCTTCGGCGCTACTCAAGTAAACATTTCTTAGTTTAATTTTTAATTATTTTTTTAGTAATAAAATTATTACCCAACCGTATTTTAATAAAATAAATACCCAAATTTAAACTTGTAAAATCCTATTCAATAATATTTTTTCCTACGTAATTTATTTTCCAAAGTATAATAGTCATAGTAAATGTTTCGTTACCAGTTAAATTATTAATTATAATTTTATTGGTGAATGGTTTTTGGTAAATGTTTAATAAATCTTATAAGGCGTTATCATTTTTTATATTTGTTTCATAAGATACTATCAAAGGAGTAAAATAATGTTGCAAATTGTAAAATGGCGCATTAATTACTTTACCACATTAAAATATCCAAACTTTATTTGTACCTATTACAGCCTTTAGTTCAACTACTAGTTCTCCTCAATAAGTAGTAAACTTACTTTTCATTTTATTTAAAAAAAGGTTGCTTTTAAGAACAACCTTTTTATTTATTCAATTAGTTATAAGTTCCAATGTAGGTGCGTTGTTTGCCACGTCTGCCTGTCCACTCCACTTTAAAGTTATTTGGACAGGTTGAGCCATCAATACTTCCGCTTGCGTTTGTGCCTAAAGTAACAGTAGCAACCCTACCCGATACGTTATGAATTTTAACTCCTAAAACTGGTTTGTTAAATCCACAATTTTTTAAATGAACCACTGGTTGGCTAACTTGTGTAGTAAATGCACTACCTTTTCTGTTTGTGCCCCAAGCGCAAGCATTATTAAAACCGTTAACTGTGGTATCGCCAGTTATTGTAAATTTTAAATTACCCCCGTTATAATCCCAAGTACGGCGTTTGGCAACACTCCAAGTGCGTGTAGTGTTATCATCAAACAAAACGCTCATATTATTACTACGCACAGTTCTAACTACACTTGGTTTGTCGCCCGCTAATTCGCTTACTAAACCACCCGATATGTTTACTAAATTATGTATGCCATTTATGGTCATACTTTTTCCGTTACGTGTTGTTTTAAAATTAATAAAATTTAAAATTAGTTTAGCATTAACGTCTTTCCAACGAGTGCCTGCTGCATAATTTAAAAGTTCGTATTTAATAACGCCTGTGCGTATTTTGCCGTTGCAACCATTACCATTAAAGGTTAAAGTTACAATACCTTGTTGTATTTGGCTTGTATCGGCAGCAGCATCGCAAGGCCAAAAAATAGTTGTTGTGCTTGCTGTACTTGTACCTGCAATAGTTCGGCTATTACTCATTGCATTATCTGCATCGGTATAAGCATCATCAGCATTGGCTGAATTTGTTTGCGCATCGTTAGCTTGTGCGCTAAATGCTGGTGTTTCATCGTCATCATCTTCCATTTCTTTTTTACGACACGATGTAAATACTAAAGCCAAAGCTATTGCGGTGGTAATTCCGGTTTTTATAATCAAATTAGTTTTCATAGTAATTTATATTTTTTTGTTTATTTTAATCTATGACTTTAAATTTAAGTAAAGGTTTAATTTGATTTAAAAAAAATTAAGAATTACTAAAAATTTAACATTTTGAGTACATTTGCGCTAAGGTGAATTAGGTTGCGTTAGGGATGGAAGCGAAAAGCCCACAGTTTTTTTGAGGAACGAAAAAAAAGCGAGGACTTGTAGCGAACAGCCCGACCCGATAGGGAAACGCCCAAATAAAAAATATAATAAATAAATGAACTATCAGCAAATAATACTTAATAAAGGTAAAGAAGCCTCTTCGCTTCGGTTTCATCCGTGGATATTTTCGGGGGCTATTGCAAAAAAAGAATCTACCATTCAAGAAGGTGAAATAGTTGAAGTTTTTTCTTATCAAAACCAGTATTTAGGCACAGGTTATTATGCCAATGGGAGCATTGCTGTTCGTTTTATTTCGTTCGAAAAAATAACCGTTGACGGTGCATTTTGGTTTAATAAAATTAATGCGGCATACAATTACCGCAAGCATTTAGGCATACTAAATTCAACCACCAATGTTTTTCGTTTGTTTTTTGGAGAAGGCGACGGCGCTAGCGGACTAATTTTAGACTATTATAATGGACACGTAGTTTTTCAAGCACATTCTTGGGGCATCTATCTTCAAAAGGAAGCAATCAGTAATGCAATTATTAAGGTTTTGGCTAATGATTTAAAAAGTATTTACGATAAAAGCGCCGAAACACTTCCTAAACAATTAAATGCGCAAACAAAAAACGATTATTTATATGGGGAAATAACCGAAGATGTTATTGTAAAAGAAAATAGCCATGTTTTTAAAATAGATTTTATTAAAGGGCAAAAAACTGGTTTTTTTATTGACCAACGGGATAACAGAAACCTATTAGCACATTACAGTAAAAATAAAACTGTATTAAATACTTTTTGTTATACTGGTGGCTTTAGTATTTATGCTGCTGCAACAGCAAAATTTGTTCATTCAGTTGATTCGAGCGCTTCGGCTGTAGAATTGTGTAACCTAAATTTTAACTTAAATAATTTAACAAATAATGAAAGTTTTGTTATGGATACCTTCGATTTTTTAAAAGATAAAAAAGATGTGTACGATGTAATTGTGCTCGATCCGCCTGCCTTTGCTAAAAGTCGCGAAAGTAAACACAACGCAATAACTGCATATAAACGTTTAAATGCAACCGCGCTAAAATTTATTAAACCAAACGGTATTTTATTTACATTTAGTTGCAGCGGTGTGGTTGATAAATATTTGTTTTATAATACTATTACATCTGCAGCCATTGAAGCTAAACGAAATGTAAGAGTGCTGCATTATTTACATCAACCTCCCGACCATCCTGTTACTCCTAACTTCCCCGAAGGTGAGTACTTAAAAGGCATGGTACTTTGGGTTGAGTAAATGAAAGAGTTTAAATATTCAATTATCGATTTTAAATTAAATAAAAATTGCAAAACACTATTCATAAATCTGCCCTAAACAAAATAATTCTGGTAGCAGCCTTAGGCTATTTTGTAGATATTTACGACCTTGTTTTGTTTGGCATGGAGCGTGTTAGCAGCCTTACTGAAATTTTAACACCTACTGTTGCAGATGAAGTTGAACGAGGTAAGTTAGTAAAATCAATAGGGATAGCATTACTAAACTGGCAAATGTTTGGTATGCTTTTAGGAGGGATTTTTTGGGGCATTTTGGGTGATAAAAAAGGTAGGTTATCGGTACTTTTTGGCTCTATTTTTTTATATTCTATAGCAAATATAGCCAATGCCTTTGTTTACGATACCGATACTTATGCACTTATGCGCTTTATTTCGGGTTTTGGTTTAGCAGGTGAGTTAGGGGCAGGTATTACACTTGTTAGCGAAAGTATGAGTAAAGAAAAACGAGGATATGGCGCTACGATTGTTGCTTCTGTTGGTTTGTTTGGTGCAGTTGTGGCAGGTACAGTTGGCATTGCGATTGGTAATTGGCGTATTTCTTACATTATTGGAGGTGTAATGGGCTTATTGCTTTTATTAATGCGTATTGGCATTTTAGAAAGTGGAATGTTTAAGCAAGTAAAAGAAAGCAATGTTGAAAAAGGTAATTTTTTATCTCTTTTTAAAAGCACCCATCGGTTTACTAAATTTATTACCATTATTTTAGTGGCGCTACCAGTTTGGTTTGTAATGGGCATTTTAATAACCTTCTGTCCCGAAATTATGAAAAGTTTAGGTATGGAAAATCCACCTAAAAATGCAAGATTAGCTTTAACATTGGCTTATGTAGGCATTACTATTGGAGACGTAGTTAGTGGTTTACTAAGCCAAAAGTGGCGAAGTAGAAAAAAAAGTTTGTTGTTATTTTTAGCGTTAACAGTAATTTTTACATTAGCTTATTTTACAATTGCAAAAAATTCGGAAATATTATTTTATACAGTAATTATTTTAATTGGTTTTGCTACGGGTTATTGGGCAGTATTTATAAGTACCGCTAGCGAATTATTTGGTACTAATTTGCGTGCTACAGTAACTACCACAGTGCCCAATTTTGTGCGTGGGGGCACTATTTTAATAACTACACTTTTTCAATTTTTTGCTAGTTATGAAGCAATCGGCAACATATATTCTGCTATTATGGTAGGATTAATTGTGTTTGTAATGGGCTTTTTTGCTTGGTATAAATTAGAAGAAACCTTTGGAAAAGACCTAAATTATGTGGAAGAAAAATAAATTAAAACAATATTTGGTAAATTAAATTTGTTATAGTATATTTGCATCCCTTTTAAAAGGAAATAATTAATTAGAAGATAAGCAGCATGTCACGTATTTGTCAGTTAACCGGTAAAAAAGCAATGGGAGGAAACAAAGTTTCTTTCTCAAATAGTAAAACTCGTCGCCAGTTTAAAGTAAACTTAAAGCGTAAACGTTTTTTTGTTCCTGAAACAAACGAATGGGTTACATTGCGTGTTTCTACTTCTGCAATAAAAAATATTAATAAATTAGGCATTTTTGCCTGTTTAAAAACAGCTAAAGAAAACGGCATTTTAGCATAATTTTTCAATAATAAACACCATGGCAAAAAAAGGCAATAGAATACAAGTAATTTTAGAATGCACCGAACACAAAGAAAGTGGTAAAGCTGGCACTTCGCGCTATATTACAACAAAAAATAAAAAAAATACAACTGCTCGTATCGAATTAAAAAAATACAATTCAGTCTTAAAAAAGATGACAGTTCACAAAGAAATTAAATAACAAAAAAGTTTTTTGAAAAAGTTTTTTGTTTTTGAGAAATCTACTAAACAACTTATTTCAAACAACAAATAACAACAATGTAATATGGCAAAGAAAGTAGTAGCAACATTAAAAAGTGGAAAAGGAAATAGCTTTACCAAAGTTATTAAAATGGTAAAATCACCAAAAACTGGTGCTTATAGCTTTAAAGAAGAGGTGGTGCATAACGACCACGTAGCTGATTTTTTAAAATCGAAATAATTAAATAATGTATATTATTAAAAAAATTCTTTTCTAAATAGGAAAGAATTTTTTTGTTTTAAGGAAGTTTTTAAAAATTACTTTTTTATCAATTTTAATCAATAATTATCAATTAACCAATTTGTAAAATGAGTTTTTTCTCGAAATTATTTACCAAAGAAAATAAAGAAAGTTTAGACCAAGGTTTGCAAAAAACAAAGGAAAGTTTTTTTGGTAAAATAGCTAAAGCAATTGCTGGTAAAAATACTGTAGATGCTGATGTTTTAGATAATTTAGAAGAAATTTTGATTACTGGCGATGTGGGTGTTAACACAACAGTAAAAATTATTAAACGTATTGAAGAACGCGTTAAAAAAAATAAATATGTTTCATCAACCGAATTAAATATTGTTTTAAAAGATGAAATAACGCAACTTTTAGCCGAAAATAATAACGCAAATAAACTCACACATTTTACAGATCAACTGCCTAAAAAACCTTATGTAATTATGGTGGTAGGTGTTAATGGCGTTGGAAAAACTACTTCAATTGGTAAAATTGCTTACCAATACAAATTAGCTGGAAAACAAGTTATTTTAGGGGCAGCTGATACGTTTAGAGCTGCGGCAGTTGATCAACTAACCATTTGGAGCGAACGCGTTGGCGTTGAAATTGTTAGTCAGGGTATGGGTGCCGACCCAGCCAGTGTAGCTTTTGATACTTTAAGCAGTGCAAAAGCTAAAAATGCAGATGTTGTAATTATTGATACCGCAGGGCGTTTGCACAACAAGGTTAATTTAATGAATGAATTAACCAAAATTAAAAATGTGATGAAGAAAGTAATACCTGATGCACCGCATGAAGTATTATTAGTTTTAGATGGTAGCACAGGGCAAAACGCTATTGAACAATGTAAACAATTTACCGCTGCAACTGATGTAACTGCAATTGCCGTTACTAAACTAGATGGTACCGCCAAAGGTGGAGTAGTTATTGGAATTAGCAACGAATTTAAAATCCCAGTAAAGTATATTGGTGTAGGTGAAAAAATGACCGACCTACAAGTGTTTAATGCTGCTGAATTTGTAAATAGCTTATTTGATAAGTAAATACAAAACACAATTAATTAAACCTTTTTAACTTTTTAAACTAAAAATAAAAATTAAATAATAAAAAAATTTTACTTTTGTTTAAACCCAATTAAAATAACAGCACAACCAGATCCAGGATTTTTATTAGCATCTAACTGTGCTTCAATAATAGCTTCAATACTTGATTTTACTTTAAAATCCCAATAAGGTGCATTTTTTTGGTTACGATTAGTAAATAATAAATGACGGTCTTGATCGTAAATATTAAATACTAAATTGCCATCGCTACTACCACTGCAAGCAGCAAGACGGTAAGTTGTTTCACCAAAAAAAGTAGTATGAAATTCTGCAGTTTCTTCCGAATTTAATAATAAGGCGCGGTATTGTTGCCCATCTGAAATAAAAGAAGAAATGATATGTTTTGCACAAATATTAGCAATAGTATCGCACTGAGCGTTAACTTTATTAAAACAAAGTGTTAAAATAACAAACGATAGGCCTAAAATAAATTTTTTCATATTTTTAATATAATGTTTGCGTATTAAGATTGAGTAGTATTGGTTATTTTATTTCTAATTGCTTTTATTTTTTCGCTAATTTGTGATAATTGATCAGCAGTAACTATAATTTCAGAAGTACTATTAATGTACGTTACTTTTTTAAGTGTGTCGGTTGTTGGCTCAACAAAAGTATATTTAAATTGTATGCCTTCGTAAATTTTGCTTAAATCAGCTAATTCTTTAGTTAATTCAACAACTTCGGCTGAAGTATTGCTTCCTAAAATTTTAACTAAACTCATTAATGTTTGTTTTTGTTCTGCAATACGGTATTTAATATCGTTGTTGGGTTTTGATTTATAAGCAGTAGTGCTAAAATATAAACTTTCAATCCAACCACCAGTTAAAATTAAACTACTTACATCGTTACGTTGATTACTTTTTAGATAAGTATCGCTGCTGCGGTAGGCAATACCAACTAATACCATCATACTATCTTTATTAGTAACATTTTTTTGAATACGCTCCATTGTACTAGCATCAAAAGCTGCACTAATTCCTAATTTATCTGCCAATTGTTTTACTGATGCCAAATAACCTATGGCATCTTGTGTTTGGTTGTAAAGCGAAACATAGCCCAAATCTGCACCATAAATACCTAAGTTTAAAGAACGCGCATAATCTGTACTAAATGTATTTACTTTGTTAGAAGCGCTAAGTACAGTTTTATCGTAAATGATTCCGCTTTTTTGTATTAACAAAGCAGTTTGTATTGGCGATGGAACGCTAAATAATTCGCCACTAATATTAAATTGAGTTGTTTTAATCGTGTCTTGCACATCTACAATTTCTTCTTTTTCTTTTTCGGTTTTATCTCCGCACGACGCTAAAATGCTTGAAGCAATTGTTAGCGCAATTAAATATTTATTTGACATAGTTTTTATAATATTCATCGATAAAATAAGCCTGTTAAAAGATTAAAATTACGGCGCAAGTAAGTAAAAATTAATGAAGAAAACAAATATTTAATCAACACATTTAAACTTAAATTGTTAAAAACATTTTTTTACAGTTTTTAGTATAATTTTGATAAAAATAGCTTAGTTTGGCGTTTTATTAATTATAAAATTAAAGTTGTTAAAAATGAAAAATATTACAGTTATAGGAAGCGGCACAATGGGTAATGGTATAGCTCACACCTTTGCCCAATTTGGTTATAACGTTAGTTTGGTTGATATTAGCGAGGCAGCTTTACAAAAAGCACTTGCAACAATTACAAAAAACTTAGACCGACAGGTACAAAAAGGTTCAATAACTGAAGATTTAAAACTAGAAACATTGAAAAATATTGTAACTTTTACTGATATTACAAAATGTGCTCCTGCTTCAGATTTAGTAGTTGAAGCTGCGAGCGAAAATTTAGATATTAAATTAAAAATATTTAAACAGTTAGATGAAATTTGTCCGCCACAAACTATTTTAGCAAGCAATACTTCCTCTATTTCTATTACTCAAATTGCAGCAGCTACAAAACGTGCCGATAAAGTAATTGGCATGCACTTTATGAACCCTGTTCCGGTAATGAAATTGATTGAAGTTATTCGGGGTTATTCTACAAGTAATGAAGTGTGTAATTTAATTATGGAAACTTCAAAAAAATTAAATAAAATACCCGTTGAAGTTAACGATTACCCCGGCTTTGTAGCAAATAAAATTTTAATGCCAATGATAAACGAAGCAATAATTACTTTATACGAAGGCGTTGCTGGCGTTGAAGAGATTGATACCGTTATGAAATTAGGAATGGCACACCCAATGGGGCCGTTGCAATTAGCCGATTTTATTGGCTTAGATGTATGTTTAAACATATTACGTGTATTGCAAAATGGCTTTGGTAATCCAAAATACGCACCATGTCCGTTATTAGTAAATATGGTAACTGCTGGGCATTTGGGTGCAAAATCGGGTAAAGGGTTTTACGATTATAGCACAGGCAAAAAAGATTTAATTTTAGCCGAAAGATTTAAAAAACAAACCGAATTAGTTTAAATTTTTGGCTGAAGTTTATAAAAATATTTTATTAATCGAATATCCCAACATACCAAGTGCTGGTGTGTATTATTTTAATACAAACAGTGGCTTACGATACGAGGTACGATTTGGGCGATTACAAGACAATATTTTGCATGCCAATATTGTGTTTGGGGTTGTAAACGATGAGTTTGAGGGCGAAGAGTATGTTGCAACAAACCGTGGCGAAGTATATCAGGTAATGAATACAATTGTTGAAATTGTAAAAAATTATATGAAAGAACACCCCAAGGTAAATATATACGAGTTTAATGCAGTGGGGCGAGATGATGAGGACGATAGTAAGGAAAACGCTCGTATGCTTTTGTACCGTCGTTTTTTACCAAAAATATTTGAACGCGGTTGGAAGTTTAAAATAGATGGGAACTTTGCTTTAGTAACGGCTGCTTAATTTACTTTTACTCTAAAAGTATAATTAAAGTAAATTATTAATATATAAAATGCAAATCTTAATAGCCGACCAAAATCATCCTATACTTGTTAAAACCCTTACAGAGGAAGGTTTTAAGTGCGATGAATTTTATTCTAAATCAACAGAAGAATTACAACAAATTTTGCCAAATTATGATGGCTTAGTTATTAGAAGCAAATTTAAACTTACAAAAGAATTATTAAACACTTGTACAAAAATAAAATGCATTGGCAGAGTTGGTGCAGGAATGGAAAACATCAATACAACTTTTGCATCATTAAAAAATATTGTTTGCGTTAATGCCCCCGAAGGCAATCGAGATGCGGTTGGAGAACATGCCATTGGAATGTTATTAATGCTGTTGAATAATTTAAAAAAAGCAGATGCAGAAGTTAGAAACGGAATTTGGTTAAGAGCCGAAAATAGAGGTTACGAACTAAGCGGTAAAACCGTTGGTATTATTGGTTTTGGTTATATGGGTAGTAGTTTTTCTGAAAAATTAAAAGGCTTTAACTGCAATATTTTAGCATACGATAAATACAAAACCAATTTTACAAATGAGTTTGTAAAAGAATCTTCATTAGAAAAAATTTTTGAAAATGCTGATATTGTTAGCCTGCACGTGCCTTTAACTTTAGAAACCGAATTTATGATAAACGAAAGTTTTATTAATAAATTTAAAAAACAAATTTATGTTATTAATACAGCCCGAGGCAAATGCCTTAATACAACCCATTTGGTTGAGGCTATAAAACAACAAAAAGTTTTAGGTGCTTGTTTAGATGTATTAGAATACGAAACTACATCCTTTGAAAGTATTGATAAAGCTAAATTACCAAAGCCTTTTAATTTTTTAATTAATTCCAATAAAGTTATTTTAACGCCGCATATTGCTGGTTGGACACATGAAAGCAATTATAAAATGAGCTTAATTGTAGCCAAAAAAATGATAAAAATACTTAAGGCAAATTAAATTTTTTAAATTCATAATTTTTTCATAACTTTGCAATCCAAAAATTAATGGCTTCGTAGCTCAACTGAATAGAGCACCTGACTACGGATCAGGAGGTTAGGGGTTTGAATCCCTTCGAGGTCACCATAAAAAGGGACTAGGTTGAATAATCAACTGTAGTCCCTTTTTTATTTACAATAAATATTTTTCATATCTTTAATAAATAAAATATACACTTAATTTATGATACACTTAATTTATGACGTTGTATTATGAATAAAAATAGATGTGTACTGCATAAGACAAAAAATATTTCCAAATGAAAAAATTAATTATATCTTTCACTTTAATATCATATGTAAGTTTAGCACAAATACCAGTTAATTATTACAATTCTGCTCAAGGTTTAAGTGGTAATAATTTAAAAATTGCACTTCATAATATTATTAAAAATGGATCAGTTTTATCCTATGCGGGTTTATGGGGGGCTTTTTCAAACACCGATAAAAAAACAAACGGTAATGTTTGGGATATTTACAGTTTTAATCCAAGCGGCACACAACCATACGAATATGCATTTGTAACTAACCAATGCGGTAATTATAATTCAGAAGGAGATTGTTATAACCGCGAGCACAGTTGGCCTCAAAGCTGGTTTAATTCGGATGTAAATCCAAATTCAGATTTATTTCATGTTTATCCAACTGATGGAAAAGTAAATGGCGTTCGTGCAAACTATCCTTATGGCAATGTTGGAAGCGTAAGTTACAACAGTCAAAACGGCAGTAAATTAGGTGCTTGCATAAATATAGGCTACAACCTTACCGTATTTGAGCCTTTAAATGAGTTTAAAGGTGATTTAGCCCGTAGTTATTTTTACATGAGCACTCGGTATTACAGCCAAGATGCAGCTTGGACAAGTTCAGATGCAACAAATAAAAGTGATATTTTACCTTGGCAAGTAAATGTGCTGTTGCAATGGCACCAACAAGATCCGGTTAGTACGAAAGAAATTGCAAGAAATAATACTATTTATTCAATACAAAATAACCGAAATCCTTTTATTGATAATCCACAGTGGGCAGATAGTATTTGGAAAACAACTATAATTGGCTTACAAGAAAATTTAAAATCTATAACTAAGTTTTTTATTTATCCTAACCCTTCCACTAATTATTTTACATTAAAAAGCGAAACTAATTTTTATGATTATGATTTAAAAATATACGATGTATTTGGTAAACTAATTGAAAATACCAAAATTAATTCTGAAACAAAAATAAACTGTAGCCAATGGCTACAAGGCATATATATTATTGTTTTGCAAAATGCGACAGCAACAAATTGCTATAAATTTATTAAAACTAATTAAATTATTTTAACAAAAATTTAACATATAGTAAATATATTTTTCGTATATTGGTATAAATATATAAAACAATTATAATATGAAAAATAAATTTATTTTCTTATTGTTACTTAACTTAATGGTTTCTTCAACTGGTTTTTATAGCTGTAAAAAAAAGAAAGCATTTAAAGAAGAAGATGGTCAAGCCTCTACAGATAACAGAAATGTTCAGTTAGAAAATGATAATACTACCAACGAAATTAATTCTGAAGTTGGAAATAATGTTTTGATGAATGGAAGAATCTCTTCTTCAAATGGGGTTAATACCCTACAGACTGCTTTAGGGATATCGGCTACAGGTTATTCGGTTGATGTCAGCAGTTCTAATATTGGTTCAATTCAAATAAATTATGATGGAACTACAGTTAGTAATCGTACTAGAACGGGTTCAATTAAATTAACTATTCTAGATTATGTAAATGGTAAACGCTGGAAACAAGCAGGTTGTGTTTTAAAAGTGGATTATTTAAATTATAAAGTTACACGTGCTTCAGATGGTAAAAGTGTTGAAATAAATGGAACTCAAAATATTACTAACAACACAGGCGGTAGTTGGTGGGAATTAATAATTATAAAAACTCAAACAAGTATTTCAAGTTCAGTTTCGGGTACTAACTTAAGTGTAAAATTTGATGGAGATAAAACAGCAACTTATAATATTAATCGCAAGTTTACTTACACTTTTCCTAATAATATTATAACATGCACAGGCGAAGGTACAGGTGCATTAGATGGTTTAAGTAATCTTGAAAATTATGGTATTACCCGTGACGGCGATTCATTTACAAGTCAGGTAAGCACCCCAATAGTTTGGAATTGGACTTGTGGTTGGTGGGCTCCAGTGCAGGGTGCAGTTAATATTAAAGTAGTTGATAAAGACTTTGATTTAAAAGTTAATTTTAGCGTTGATAAAAATGGAAATAGCGTAAGTGCTGCTGCAAATTCTTGTCCATATGGCTGGAAAGTTGAATGGACAAATAAAAAGAAAACTAACAAAAAAGTTTTTGGATATTTGTAGATTATAAACAATATAATTTAATTAAAGCCGAAGCAAAACTTCGGCTTTTTTTATTTTTAAATTAATAGTAACCTTAATTTATTATAAAAATAAATGAAAACACATTCACGCACCGAAGTTGCCGTAATATTAATAGGCATAGGTATTATGATTGCCACACTTAGTGTATTTTTAAAAGAATTTAATGCAGTTTCAATCTTCTGAATGGCAACAAAAATTAAAACTTATAATACCAACTTACGAAAAATCGTTTATTAATGACGAAGTACTTTGTAATGAAAGGAAAATTAGAACTAATTAGATACTAAAATTGCAAGCTGATGTTAATTATAAATAAAAATTTAAAAACTCAACTTTAAAAAAAATCTATTTATCTAAAATTTTTTTAATATCAGGTCTAAAATATTGATTTGATTTTAAAATTTTGCCATCTTCTCTAAAAATAGGTTGTCCATTTTCATCTAACTTACTCATATTACTTTGATGAATTTCTTTAAAAACCTCATCAATTTTGTATTGTAGGCCATGTTTTAAAATGGTACCGCAAAGAATATAAAGTTGGTCGCCTAAGGCATCAGCAATTTCGCTAAGGTCATTATTTTTACAGGCTTCTAAGTATTCCTCATTTTCTTCGTTAATTAAATTAAAACGCAAAATGTAATCTTTTTCATCAATCAACGTTTGTTTGCTGGCGTTTCCAATTTTAAAAGTATTGTGAAAATCTTCAACCAATTTAATTGTAGTTTGCATATCGCTCATTACACTATTTTTTTAAAGCTGGAACTTTTTTTGCTTTGTACTCATTGTTAATCAATTCTACCACTTCAGATGTTATATCTAAAGTAGCGTTACCCAAAAGCATAGTTGGTACGGCATCGCTGTAAGATAAGATATAATCGTATTTACCGTTGTTCCATTTTACTAAAAATGCTTTTATAGTTTGTTGAAATAATGCGTTTTTTTCTCCAATATCGTTGGTTAAATTATCCATTTGAATTTGCTTGTTTTGTGCATCTTTTTCTAAGGCTTGTATTTCTCGAGCTTTGGCTTCCATTTCGCTTTCGCTCGCAATGCCAGCCTTTGCGGAAACCTGATATTCTTGCATCTTTTTTTGATAGTTCATACTTAAGGTTTCTAAACTACCTTCAATACCAGCTTTACGGTTTTTTGCTTCTTTAATTAAATCAATTACTTCTAAACTTTTTTCGTTTAAAACGTCTAAATTTAAATATGCGATTTTGCCTGTAGGCTTTGTGCCTACCGCCAAAGGAATAATTGTTTTTTTTGCCGTGTCATTTTTTGTTTTTGGCGATGTTTCTGTATTTTCGGATGTACTAGCAATTCCCGATAATGAATTTACCTTATAAAATAAAAACGCAACGGCAATAATTAAAATGGCATTAAGAGCAAATAAAAGTTTAGACATTCAATTTAATTTTTAATTAACATACAAATATAAAAACCTTATTTAGTAGAAAATAGTCTTTGCTTAGGTTTAATTATAAATTGGGTTTCTTTAACATTTAAAATTGCAATTTTATAAAATTGATTATAGATAACTTTAAAAACTATATCTTCGGGATAGCAATCGGTTTTTAGTTCGTGCAAACACCATTTATTATATTGCAAGTTATAAAGTGTATCTTTTTTAACAAAAAAGTGCTTAATGTAAGGCTCAACTTGATTTAGTTGCCATTTAGTAAGCGTTAACTCAAAACTATTGTTATTTCCACTTTTAAAATTACTTGCTAAATTATTAGGATAATTATTTGTTAAATTTCTGAAAGGAAACACCCAAAATAAAATCATAATAATATAAAATAATGGTTTTTGAAATAATATTGCTGGACTAAAATAACGTTGTTTGGTTTTACCTGAAAACAATAAAAACAAAACGCCCAAAAAAACTATATTCATAAACCATAATGCATAATTTTGGTTGCTTTTTGAGGGTAATAAAAAAACAATTAAACACAAATGTATAACACAACCCAGTGTAATAGCCAAATACCGCAAGGGCGTTATAATTAATCCTAAACCAATAAATATTAAAACATAGGGTATAGTAATTCCAACTTTTGTAACAAATAAAAATTGACGTGCCGTTAAACTATTTTTTAAAGGCGAAATTAGTTCGATAAAATCGTTACTTACAAACGTTGAATTTATTTTGCTGATTCCGCTAAACAAATAAATGGAAGCTATTACAAATTGTAAAATAATAAAAGTAGCTGTGAATTTATTTGAATCATCAACCCTACCATTATAAAATAAAAAAATAAATAAAATAATTGAATAATAAAAAAACCATGGCTGTAAGCGATTTATATCCAATAAAATTAAAAAAACAGTTAACAATAAAGCTAAAAAAATAAAACTTCTAGTGTTTTTAAAAAACAATGATGCAACTAAAAAAAAACAGCTTAGTGAAATAATTACACTATCATAAGGAACAATATTAAAATTAAATGTAAGCAGCGGAGCGTGCGGAAAATCACGGTATCCGCCCCATAAATTAATACTTAAACATACCGAAATTAAAAGCGAAATTGTAACAACAATTCTTAAAAACTGCAAACGCTGTGGTATGGTTAATTTTAAGCCTTCAATCATTAGTTTTTAATTTTTGCGGCTGCATAAAAACATTTTTTATAGTAAGCTTCGCCCAAATCACTAATTACAACGCCTTTACTGGTGCTTGAGTGTACGAACTTATTTTCTTTTAAATATACCCCAACGTGCGAAATAGATTTACCGTTCGTTATAAAAAAAACTAAATCACCTTCTTTTAAATTACTAGTGCTGATTTTATCACATTCATTATAAATATCACCGGCTGTTCGTCCTAATTTTTTGCCATATACCTGCAAAAATAAATTATCAGTAAAACAACTGCAATCAACTCCCGTTTTTTGACAACCTCCATATTTATAGGGTACGCCATACCAATCGTTAATAAACGAATACAGTTTATTTGATTTTAATTCCTTATTACTCACTCCCAATTTATTTTGAATAGGATTGCTATTTGGAGTAGTGGTATTTTTTTTATTATCGTCTTTTTTTACTACTGTCGTTTTTTTAGTTAGAACTTTTTTATGCCTACAACTAAAGCTTATTGATAAAATAAACAACAAAAAAAACAATTTAATAAGATGATTTTTCATCACTTCTAATTTAATAATCAAAATGTATAATTTTATTAGCTTCTTTAGCAATTTTGTACATGGCATTGTTTAAAACCCTATTATGATTTTAATTTATTTTTCATTAATTTTAGAGTTCTTAATCTAACACTATGTCAGATATTTCTACCAAAATTATGCCTGTAAAATCTAAAATACCGGTCGATATTTTAAAAAAAGCTTTCGAATTAATGTGCACTGCAAAAAGTATGAGTACACTATATGAAGCCAATAAAGAAGTTACTGCAAAATATGTACACGCAACCAGTCGTGGGCACGAAGCCATACAAATAGCTTTGGGTTTACAATTATTACCTCAAGATTTTTTAAGTGCTTATTACCGCGATGACAGTATTTTACTGTCTATTGGCTTACAACCATTTGATTTAATGTTGCAATTATTAGCAAAGCGCAACGACCCTTTTAGTGGTGGACGAACATACTATTCCCACCCAAGTTTGCGCAGAGATGATATGCCAAAAATACCACATCAATCAAGTGCCACGGGTATGCAGGCTATTCCAACCACTGGTATTGCTATGGGTTTGCAATATTTGGAAAAAAACAATATGGCTGTGGATTATCACGGACTTAATCCTCTTTCGGTTTGCTCTTTAGGAGATGCAAGTTGCACCGAAGGCGAAGTTTCAGAAGCCTTTCAAATGGCTGCTTTAAAACAATTACCAATTTTATTTTTAGTGCAAGATAACGAGTGGGATATTAGCGCACATGCCCGCGAAATTCGTAGTCAAGATATTACCGAATTTATAAGTGGTTTTAAAGGCATTGAAGCTAGAACGATTGATGGCACAGATTTTATAACAAGTTATAATACTGTAAAAGAATGTTTAGATATTGTACGCGCTGAACGTCGCCCGTTTCTTATTCACGCCAAAGTACCATTGTTAAACCACCATACTAGCGGTGTGCGAAAAGAATGGTACCGCGACGATTTACAAGAAGCTGAAAAACGAGACCCCCTACCCCGTTTACGAAACCAACTAATAATTGCAGGAGTTGAAGCCATTGAAATAAAAATGCTTGAAGATAACGCCGAAAAATTGGTAACGGCAGATTATCAAAAAGCTTTATTAGAAGAAGACCCTAACCCCGAAGATTTATTTACACATGAGTTTGCCCCTACCTTAATAACCGAAGAAAAAGGTATTAGAGAACCAACGGGTAAAGAAAAAACTGTAATGGTTGATAGTGCTTTGTTTGCTATTAGAGAATTAATGACAAAACACCCAGAATGTTTGTTATACGGGCAAGACGTGGGTGCACGTTTAGGAGGTGTGTTTAGAGAGGCAGCCACTTTAGCGCAACAATTTGGTGATCATCGTGTATTTAACACCCCAATACAAGAAGCATTTATAGTAGGTAGCACAGTTGGTATGAGCGCTGTGGGATTAAAACCAATTGTTGAAGTACAGTTTGCCGATTACATTTGGCCTGGCTTAAATCAATTATTTACAGAAGTTAGTCGCAGTTGTTATTTAAGCAACGGTAAATGGCCTGTTAGTATGATTTTGAGGGTTCCAATTGGTGCTTACGGCAGTGGTGGGCCTTATCATTCAAGTTCAGTGGAAAGTGTTTTGGCAAATATTAGAGGCATAAAAATTGCCTACCCAAGTACTGGTGCCGATTTAAAAGGATTATTAAAAGCAGCATATTATGATCCTAACCCCGTTATAATTTTAGAACACAAAGGTTTGTATTGGAGTAAAATAAAAGGTACCGAAGATGCCAAAACTATTGAACCCGACGAAGATTATATTATTCCTTTTGGTAAAGCGCGACTTGTAATTGAAGCTTCTGAAGAAAATATTAAATCTGTTAAGTCGCTAACAGTTATAACTTATGGAATGGGCGTTTATTGGGCAAAAGCAGCTGCTAAAAAATTTGAAGGTCAGATAGAAATTGTTGATTTACGAACTATTGCACCTGTTGACGAAGAAACTATTTTTAACTCAGCAAAAAAGCACAGTAGAGTGTTAATTTTAACCGAAGAGCCTGTATTTAATGGTTTTGCACAAAGTATTGCAGCTCGTATAAGTCAAAATTGTTTTAAATATTTAGATGCACCTGTAACAGTTGTTGGGTCTGAGAATTTACCCGCAATACCTTTAAATTCAATATTAGAAAAAACGATGCTACCCAATGCAGATAAAGTGGAGAAAGCAATTAGAGAGTTACTAGCGTATTAATGGGAATTTTAAATGTTTATTTGATAAGAAAAAACAAAAAATTAATGCCTTTTATCGATGCCCCACAATAATTTATTTCGTAAGGTGGTAAAAAAATGCTGACCTTCTAAGTTTATTAAATTAAATCTAAAATTAGCTTTATAAATAGTTATTTCGGTACTACTTGGTACTTGCGCATTTCGCGAATCTAATGAAATATTAACTGTATCAGTTCTACCACTAACTTTAAAACTAATTTTTTTATTGTTGGATATAACAATGGGGCGAACATTTAAGTTATGCGGCGCAATTGGGGTAATAATAAAATTTTCAGAATCGGGTATCATAATTGCTCCACCGCAACTTAGCGAATAGGCTGTAGATCCAGTAGGTGTAGATACAATTAATCCATCGGCAAAATAAGAGTTTAAAAAAACACCATCAACAAACGTATCAATATTTATCATAGCACTGCTATCTTTTTTATGGATAGTAAATTCGTTTAAAGCATAGTTTATACTATTAAAACAATTATTACAACCATCAATTTCAATTAATTCACGTTTATCTAAAGTAAACTTTTCTTTTATTAAAAGTTGTAACGATTTTTGTAAATCATCTTTATTTACTGAGGCTAAAAAGCCTAAACGACCTGTATTAACTCCTAAAACCGGTATACCTGATTTACGCACATAAGCTAATGTTTCTAACATTGTGCCATCGCCACCAAGCGAAATAACATAATCAGCGCTTGCAATTAACTCTTCAGACGTTGAGTAAGTGTTTAGCGGAATATTAAAATTATGATTTAATTTTAAAAAATCGTAATAGGGTTTAAAAATAGTTACATTTATATTTTCGTTTTTTAAAAAAGAAAAAATTTGCTCAATGTAAGCTTCATGATTATCTTTTGTAGAACGTGCATAAACAGCAATAGTCATAAAACAAATTTACTAATTTTATTTTTAAAATGCTAAAGTGCACTAGTGTGATGCTCGTTTTAGTCTATCGTTAATTGCCATACCTAAACCTATATTTGGTAAAAATTCGCATATTAAAATATCAATTTTAGCATCGTCAGCCAAACGTAAAAATTTAAATAAATTTAATGCAGCTTCATTTAAATTTTTTGTTTTACTTAGGTTATAAATTAAAGCTTTTTGTGATTTATAATCCTCGTTTCCAAAACATAAAATACCAATTTTTTTGTCAGAATTTATTTTTATTAATTCGTTTAAATCTCCTAAAAATAAAGGCTTTTTTGGAGCATAATGACTTTTTAATTGCCCGGGAACTTTAGGATTGCTGCTATTATTAATACGGATTTCAACTTTACCAATACAATTTTCTATTTCTTCAATAGTTAGTCCACCCAAACGATAAATACAAACAGTATTATTTTCAATACCCACAATTGTAGATTCTATACCTATTTGGCAAGCCCCACCATCTAAAATATAATCTACTTTATCTTTTAATTGATTGCTAACATGTTGAGCTGAAGTTGGACTTACATAACCAAAAGGGTTGGCGCTTGGCGCTGCTAATGGAAAATTTACTAAAGATAATAATTTTAAAGTTAATGGGTGGTTGGGAACACGAACTGCCACTAGGTTTAAGCCCGAAGTAACGATATTAGGAATATTATTTTTTTTAGGAAGCAATAACGTTAAGGGTCCTGGCCAAAAAGTATTAGCTAATTTTATTAAGCGATTATCAGTTAAAAAAGCGTAATTATAAATTTGTTCAATGCTTGGCAAATGAATAATTAAAGGGTCGAAAAATGGACGTTGTTTTGCTTTAAAAACAGAAAGCACAGCCTCATCATTTAAAGCGTTAGCAGCCAAACCATAAACTGTTTCGGTGGGAATAGCAACTAATTTATTTTGTAAAAGAAAATTTGCTGCAATATTGATATCCGAGCCAATTTTAATCATTTAAACAAATATAATAATTGTAGATAGCATAATTAGTTTTCTTCAATTGCCTCAAGCGAAAAAGTAAAAGTTGTGCCTTTACCAATTTTACTTTGCACTTTTATTGACTTTTGATGCGCATCAATAATGTGTTTAACAATTGCTAAACCCAAGCCTGTACCGCCTTGCTCACGACTTCGACCTTTATCAATACGGTAAAAACGTTCGAACAATCGCGGTAAATGTCGTTTTTCGATACCTAATCCATTGTCACTAACTTCAATTATAACATCATTGTTTAAATAACTTAAAGTAATTGTTGTTGTGCCATTATCCTTACCATATTTAATGCTATTTGTTATTAAATTAACAAATACTTGTCTAATTCTAAATTTATCCGCATTAACATAAACTGGTTTATCATATTTTTTTGCTAACTCTAATTTTATGTTACGCTTAGCGGCAATAAGTTCAAGGGCTGCATACAAATCTTTACATAAAGAAGCAATATTAAATACATCAAAATCTAAATGTAGTTCTCCGCTTTCGAGTTGAGTAATAGTTTCAAGGTCATCAATTATACTTATTAATCTATCAACACTTTTTTCGGCACGTTTCAAGTAATCCATATTAATGACTTCATCTTCTAAGCCCCCATTTATTAATGTATCAATGTAGCCTTGTATATTAAATACTGGCGTTTTTAATTCGTGCGATACATTGCCTAAATATTCTTTACGGTAACTATCTAAATTATCGAAATGTTTTAGCTCTTTTTCGCGAGATGCAATTAAAAAATCAATTTTATTTTCTAATATTATAAGACTATCTGGATCTTCTAACTGATTTTGACGTTCAGGGATTTCTTTATTTAAAAAGCGTTTTCGTATTTTTTCAATTAAAAAATTAATACGTTTAGCTAAATTAACATTGTAAAAATAATATAAAATAATAAAGCTTGAAATAAAGCAAATAAATATTGAAAGTATTAAAAACGAAAAATCTACTTTTAATTTGCCAAATATGCTGATAAATGTAAAACACAAAAAGCATATTAAAGAATTTATTAATCCCAATTTAAAAATGATATTTGTTATTTTTGTTGAATTTGGCACAAAAAATATTAGGCTTCGTTTACATAAAATAATTTATAATATTTTAATCCTTTCTCGTCGTCGTAGCCGCGCTCAACATAATCGTGCCTACTGTGTATGTAGAGATGAAAATTTTTGTCGAGTTTAACAACACTTTTCATATACTTATTATTTTTTTTAACAGCGGTTTGGCTTACATCAAATTCTTCAACGGCAGTTAAATCTAAACGTTTATTAAAATCATTTCGGTAATCTTTAAATGCGGTAATTAAATCGGGTTCTACTAATACATCTTTTTCAAAATCATTTACATTTACTTTTTCTTTATCTTTAAAGTACGATGTACTTTTGTTTAACATCATCATTTGATCGGGCTTAGCAACGTTGTTGGTTTCAGTTAAAATCTCTTCGCAAAACCCACGCGATGCATCCATAAAATTTTTAGTAAAATAATATCCGTTAGGTTTTATGGTAGCATTTAAAAAATCTTCTTCCCAATATAAAGCACATTCAGCAATTTTATTGTTAGTATCAATTATACTTAATTTATAATTATTTTTTTTATCAGTATTAAAAATAAGGCAACCTTTATCTAGTTTATTAATATTAATTCCGTTATCGCAATCCACATCAAAACTATCAACATGCTGATATACCTTTAAAAATGTTTCTTTATTTTCGGTTTTAAACAATCCAACAGCATCGCATAATTCACCGTCAACTACTGCATCTTTAAAATAACAAACATAAAATTCGCCACCATTAATTTTTGGATGATTACTTTGATTATATAAATGTTTTGCAATTTGCTTTGAATGATTTACAAATTCATTTCTACTTTTAAAAACATCTTCAACAGCATTAGCAACACTTGCTAGGCTAATATCTGTTTTACCCTTAAATTGGTGATAAACATCAGTTTTAAAAGGTTGTAAAAAATATCGTAACAACGTTTCTTTTACAAAATCGTCTTTAAATTCAATTACATTTTCGCTTAAAGTTAACTCTTCGCCCAAACCTTTATTACCAACAAAATGAATCACAAAATGAGTTAATTGCGCTCTACTAAAATCGATCATATTAAATATTTTAAAAGTTTAAATATACCCTAATGATTTTTGATTGATTTAACAAAATATAAACAATATTACTTAAAGAAGAATTTTAATTTTTAATTGTTTTTAAAATATTAATTAAATATTAAAATTAATTAAATATTAAAAAACATTAATTAAATGTCTAAAAAAATAATTTCGTAGTTTTAACCTTCACTCTTCAACAACTTAATTTCAGAAATTAATTTGGCTACCTGCACTTTATCGGTTCCATCGTAAAAGCCTCTAATTCTACCTTTAGTATCAATTAATAAAAATAATTCGCTGTGTAAAAAACCTTCAGTACTCCCGTCTTCTTCTAAAGCATTTACTAAATAGCTATTTTTTGCAAGGCCATATATCTGTTGTTTATTGCCAGTTAAAAAATGCCATTTATTTTTTTTAGCACCGTATGTAACACCATAATTAAGTAAAACATTAACCGTATCGTGCAATGGATTTACTGTGTGGCATAAAATTAATAATGAATCGTCATTTAAAAATGCTGCTTGCACATCTTTTAAATTGGAACTCATTTGTGGACAAATGCTTTGACAAGTAGCGAAAAAAAAGTCGGCTACATATATTTTATTTTTTACAGTTTGGTTGGTAATATTTTCGCCAAATTGATTTGTAAAACTAAAATTGCCAATAGTATGGTAAATAGTATCGGTATTACTTAATTTTTTTTCGCCAAAAATGGGCAATAATTGCATTGGAGCAGTGTTTTTACAACTAAAATTAATTAATAAAATAATTGTAATTAATAACTTAACTATTTGTTTTAATTTCGTTTTCATCAATTAATTTTTGTTTAGCTTCTTTTAAACGTAAATGTTTATATTCATCAATTAAACGCTTTAATTCTGCAACATAACGCCCATCGTAATAACCTCTTATATTACGATTTTCGTCAATCAACACAAAAAAACTAGTATCCACATAAACAGGTTTTTGATTGAAATAAGATGCGCTTAAACTATCAAAACTTGATTTGTTCCACGCTAAAAATTGTACGCTTTTATTATTGCATAATCTTTCTAACGAATCTTGAGTTGGAGTGTGCTTGTTTTCTAATTCAGTAATTAAAAAAATAGGAATATTTTGTATTTTATCATATTTATAATTCAAATATTCCCACAAACCTACAAGGCGATAGCTATCGTTAATGTAAGATGATTTAATAAACATAATTGCATAAATTGGAAACTCATCTTTATTAATTTTAAATTTAGAAATAACGGTATCATTTAAAGCTTTTATTAAAAACTCGCTAGTTACATTGTAAAAAGTAGTATCACCTTTTGTAATATTTTTTTTTGGACCATAATGCGGTAGTTTTCGAGAATTAATTGTACTACTTTCTAATACTACCCATAGTGCCGAAGGGATTATTATGATGAGGACTAATAGCCATTTTTTATTTTTCATGTTAAATCTTACAATAAATTATACAAATTTACACTATTATTTTGTGTTGAATATAATTTTGTACGAAACAAAAAATTAAACATTTTGTAATCTTAAAAAAATATCTCACATTTTTTGGGTAGTGTGCAAAATTTTATTTAAAAAATTATTGCAACTCAGCAATGTTTGCAATTTAAATTAGTTAAAAACAGTAATTATATTATTTTAACACAATTTAATTTTGTCAAAAAATTAATACTATATATTTTTTTCTTAAATTTAATATGTGTAATTTATAATATAATATAAATAGGTTTATAAAATCAAATAAAAAAAATGTTCTTGCGATTAATTATATATTTTTTACTTTTAATTTCAAATCAAAATTTTTCTCAAAAAATTATTGGTGATGCAATTATTGGTGATTGGGAAGATGAGAAAAAGGAAGTTCTTTTACGTTGTTACAAAGAAAACAATAAGTATTATGCAAAAATACTATGGGTTGAAAATTTACAAGATAGAGGAAAACCATTACCATCGCACGAACAATATTGGATAAATATGGTGATAATGAAAAATTTTATTTTTGATGTTGATGAATGGAATAGTGGTACTATTTATGTGCCTAAAAGCGATAGAACTTACTCAGCGTATGTAAAAGCAATTAACTACAATGTACTTAAAGTTACTGGCTTTGTATGGTTTAGGTTTTTAAGCGAAAGTCAAATTTTTAATAGAGTTATTAATAAAAAGAAAAATTAACAACAGTTTTGCTTTAGATTGTAATTGTACTATTGTATTATAATAACAATTTAAAAAAGAAAAAAAATGAAAAAACTAATTGTAATGGGTACACTATGTTTAGCATTAGGCAATATTTTTGCACAAAAAATTAAAGATGCAAACGTGCCAGCCGCAGTAAAAGATGGTTTTAAAAAGAGTTTTCCAAATTCAAAAGTTGAAGAATGGGAAAAAGAAGACGCGAATTATGAAGCTGAATTTGATGTAGATAAAGTAGAGACATCTGCCATATTTGATGCCAACGGTACACTAATAGAAACCGAAGTTGAAATTGCAACAAAAGATTTACCAAAAGCAGTAACTGATTATTTAACTAAAAATTTAGCTGGTAAAAAAATTAAAGAAGCCACAAAAATTACTGATAATAATGGTATTATAAGATACGAGACTGAAATTGATGAAATAGATTATATATTTGATTCAAATGGCAACTTTGTTAAAAAAGAAGTTGAAAAAGATGATCAAGGCGATGATAAAAAGAAAAAATAAATAATTAAAAAGGTCTTCAATTGAAGACTTTTTTTATATATTTTTTTTATCAATTAAAAATAATATATCACCACCTACAAATTGAAATTCGATTTTTAGCTCGATATTTGGTGCTTTTAAACCATTAATAAAATTTAGATTAGGATTTTTAAAAATTCTTAATTCATCAAAAAAATCGTTTTGCAAAAAAGAATTAAGAGTTAACGTTCCTCCTTCAACAATTATGCTTTGAATATTAAGTGCATATAACTTATCTAAAACCTGCTCAGCAACATACTTATTAAAATTTAGTTTTATGTAAGTTAAGTTATTTTTTATCTCATTTTTTACTGAATTAAAAATAATAGTTTTTGCATCAGTATTAAATATATTTAATGTTGCATTAAGTTCTAAATTTTTATCAATTACAATTCTAATTGGGTTATTACCCTTTACTAAACGTGCCGTTAATGATGGATTATCAGCCAATACAGTATTTTTACCAACCAAAATAGCTTGTTCTTGCGTGCGCCACAAATGCGATAATTGTTGGGCTTCATTGCCCGTAATCCAATTTTGTTGTTTATTAATGGGCAACGGTAATTTGCTAATAAATCCATCATTAGTTTCGGCCCATTTTAAAATAATATAAGGTCGTTTAAATTTATGAAAGGCAAAAAAACGTTTATTTAATTCATTACCAAAATCTTCTAAAATTCCAATAATTACTTCAATTCCTGCATTTTTAAGTTTTTTAATTCCTTTGCCAGCCACTAAGGGATTAGAATCTAAATTACAAACCACAACTTTATTAAAACCTTTTTCAATAATTAAATCAGCGCAAGGAGGAGTTTTTCCAAAATGTGAACAGGGTTCTAAAGTAACATACAAGGTGCAATTTTTGGGATTTATATTTACGTTTAAATTATTTATTGCATTAACCTCGGCATGTGTTTCGCCATATTTTTGATGATAACCTTGTGCAACTATTTCATTTTTATAAACTATTACGCAACCTACCATTGGGTTTGGCGCAACACTACCTAAACCTAATTCTGCCAAATTTAAAGCAGTTTGCATAAAGTGAGCGTGTGAATTCATTTTTTTGTTTATAGCCAATTGCTTAGATTATAAAAAAACATTTAAGCATTAATCTAATTTACCTTTATTAATCCATGCCTCTATCGTATATTGGTTTAACTCAAAATAATCGACTTTTTTTACAACTATGGCATTATCTAAATAATAAATTCGAGGTAAAGATGCACTTGCTAATTGTATAAAAGTTTTTCCCAAACAAAAACTATTTGGAATATTATCGGCTTTGGTTTCTTCCATAAACGGTTTATATTTTTCTTTATCACCATTTAAAATAAAATATATGGGCAAAGTAGAATTATTTTTTTTAATTAATCTAAATTTTTGTGCTGCAATTTTGCAATGCGGGCAGGTTAAACTCATAAAAGCAAGCACATGTTTTCCTTTTCTCAAATCAACTTTCGGAATTTCAACTTTAGAAGTATCTTCAGGCTCAAATAGCAAATTTAATTCTAAAGGGTAATTTACTTTTTCATCTAAATTATTTGAGGTATATTTATAATCCATAGGGTTAAGTATAAATGGAACTACAAGGGCGGTTGCCATTGCTAAACTCAAAAACAATTTATTTAGTTTTAATTTCCATCCATCAAACAAAAAATAAATTAATACTCCCATTACAATCATAATTATATTTTTTAAAACGGCTTGTAATGGCGTCATATATAGTCTTTCGCCAAAGCAACCACAATTACCATTATTACCACTAACATTTATTTGTATTAATAAATAAATAATAAAAAATAATAATAATCCCCCCATTAAAGGAAGCGTAAATTTTTTAAGATTGTAATTTGCTATTAGTAAAATACCTACAAAAAACTCTAAACCTATTAAAGCCCTCGCTATTAATGGTGCCGTGTACCAATTGGCAATTCCAATATCTACAAATGTAAATTCAAAGGTTTCAATCACAGGGTCTAATTTTGAAAAACCACTGTAAATAAATACAAGCCCTAATGCCACCGAAAGTAGAGCAGCTATTATTATTTTAACAATTTTCATAAAAGATTAACTGCAATATTAAACATATTTTTACATTCTGTTTAAAATTAATATTTAACATAATTTAGGCACTATTTATAATAAAAAAGAATTAATTTTCATTTAAACCTAAACTTCTATTTTAGGTTAATATATTTAGAAAACTGTAACAATTATTTTATATTTAACCTTAATAATTATTTACTATGAACAAATTACAAAATTACGCTTTAGGACAGTGGGTTGCCGGCACTGAAAACGGACAAGAATTATTTAATGCTATTACAGGCGATGTTGTTGCCACAGCTAGTAGCAAAGGCTTAGATTTTGGGAAGATGTGTGAATATGCACGTAATGTTGGTGGACCAAAGCTTCGCAAAATGACTTTTCAGCAACGTGGTTTAATGTTAAAAGCATTGGCATTACATTTACAAAGTAAAAAAGAAGATTTTTATAAAATATCTTGGGCTACAGGTGCAACACGTGTTGATAGTTGGGTAGATATTGAAGGTGGCATTGGTAATTTATTTACTTATGCTGGTTTGCGTCGTCAATTTCCAAACGAAACATTTTGTTATGATGGTGACGTGGCTCGTTTATCAAAAAATAATACATTTATTGGTCACCATATTTGTGTGCCTAAAGAAGGTGTTGCTATTCATATAAATGCTTTTAACTTCCCAGTGTGGGGCATGTTAGAAAAAGTAGCCGTAAACTGGTTGGCTGGAGTACCAGCAATAGTAAAGCCCGCAGCCTTAACATCTTTTTTAACTGAAGCAGTTGTTAAAGAAATTATAGCTAGTAAAATATTGCCAGATGGCGCCTTACAATTAATTTGTGGCAGCGCAAACGGAATTTTAGATTATGTAGAAAGTCAGGATGTAATAACCTTTACAGGATCTGCGTCAACGGGTAAAATGTTAAAATCTCATCCACGTTTGTTGCAAGAAGCTGTTCATTTTAATATGGAAGCTGACTCTTTAAATTGTTGTGTGTTAGGCACAGATGTTACTTTAACAATGCCTGAGTTTGATATTTTTATTAAAGAAGTTGCAAGAGAAATTACAACTAAGGCAGGACAAAAATGTACAGCAGTGCGCCGTATAATCGTTCCAGAAAACATGGTAGAAGATGTACAAATTGCATTAGGAAAACGCTTAGCACAAAATGTAATTGGTGACCCAAATGTTGAAGGTGTCCGTATGGGTTCATTGGCTGGCATGTCTCAGCTGATTGAAGTAAAAGAAAAAGTCGAATTACTTTCTAAAACTCAAAAGATCATTATTGGTAATTTTGAGAACTTTGAAGTAAAAGGTGCTGATAAACATAAAGGCGCTTTTATGCCGCCAATTATTTTTTATAATGATAAACCATTTACGAATACTGATTGCCACAATGTGGAAGCATTTGGTCCGGTAAGTACAATCATGCCATACAAAACAATTGAAGACGCAATTGAATTATCAAAAATGGGTAAAGGATCATTAGTAAGCTCAATTATTACAGCTGACGAAAAAATTGCAAGAAAGTACACTATTGGTGCGGCTTGTATGCATGGCCGTATTTTAGTTTTGAATGCTGAATGTGCCAAAGAAAGTACAGGGCACGGTAGCCCCATGCCAATGTTGGTTCATGGTGGCCCAGGCAGAGCTGGTGGTGGCGAAGAAATGGGTGGTAAACGTGGTGTGATGCATTATATGCAACGCACAGCAATTCAAGGCTCACCAACGATGATTACTTCTATTTTAAATAATTATCAAGTAGGTGCAAAACAAATTATAAAAGATGTTCATCCGTTCCGTCAGCATTTCGAAGATTTAGAAGTGAGCGAAACAACCATTACTCCAACCTACACAGTTACTGAAGATGATTTAGTAAATTTTGCCAAATTAACTGGAGATAAATTTTACGCGCATTTAGAACCAGAATCGTTAGATGGAACAATTTTTAAACGCACGGTTGCGCATGGTTACTTTATATTATCTAAAGCTGCAGGTTTGTTTGTTGATCCACCAAAAGGGCCAGTTTTATTAAATTATGGTATTGATGAATGCAGGTTTACACGTCCCATTTATCCTGGTATGACAATAGGTGTTAAGTTTACCTGTAAAGAAAAAATTGCAAACGACAAGCCATTAACCGCAACAAATAATAGCGAAATTAAAGTAGGAATTGTAAAATGGGTAGTAGATATTTATGATGCGAGCTCGATGAATATTTTAGAAAAGTATGATGCCGTTGATCAAGCAGGACAAACAGTTGGTATTGCTACCATCTTAACGATGGTAAAGTTAAGGAAGCAAGATTAATTTAATAAAATCTTTTCATTGCAATTTAATAGGTCATTAAAACAAATAGCTTAATTAAATTGAATTTTTTATAAATATTTATAAAAATAAATTACATAAGCGCAAATAGAATTAGTAGAAGAACATCAAAAAAAATTATAAATTCTAATTATCATTCTTACCAAATACAGAAGCTATTATTGTTACGTGAAAATATATAAATTTTAAACTAAAACAATTAAATTAACAATAAATTAACCTTTAATTAATTTTAAAAAATTGTAAATTAATAAAAATGTTTACCGATACTCATACTCATTTATACACTGAAGAATTTAATACGGATAGAAAGGAACTGATTGAAAAAGCTATAAAAAATAGTGTTACGAAATTTTATTTACCAAATATTGATTCAACTTCAATTGAAGGAATGTTAGAAATAGAAAAACAATTTCCTACAAATTGCTTTGCTATGATGGGATTACACCCATGCAGTGTTGGCGAAAACATTAACGATGAATTAGAAATAGTAGAAAAATGGCTACAAGCTCGCAAATTTAGTGCTATTGGCGAAATTGGTATTGATTTATATTGGGATAAAACATTTTTTAAACAGCAACAGCAAGCCTTTGTAACTCAGGTAGATTGGGCATTGCAATACAATTACCCAATTAATATACATTGCCGTAATGCCTTTAGCGAAATTTACGATCTATTAAAATCATTTAAAAAATTACCCAAAGCAATTTTTCATTGTTTTTCGGGAACGGTAGATGAAGCTAAAAAAATTATTGAATTAGGTAATTTTAAATTAGGTATTGGTGGAGTTGTAACATTTAAAAATAGTGGGCTGGATAAAGTGGTTGAAGAAATAGATTTACAACATTTTGTTTTAGAAACTGATGCGCCTTACCTTGCACCTGTGCCATTTAGAGGCAAAAGAAACCAACCAGTTTATTTATTAGAAGTGGCAAAAAAAATTGCAGAAATAAAACAAATTAGTATTATCAAAGTTGCCGAAATTACAACTAAAAATGCTGAATTTATTTTTGGGTAGATTTTTTATATCTACTCCAACATTTTTAAATTACCCACCGCACTACCAGCAATACCTTGTATTGAACCATAAAATTGCGCTGTATTTAATAATACTTTATCTAATTGTTTTTCACGCTCTTTCCAAATTTTTTCCATTTGTATTTTTTCTTTAATTATACCTTCGCGCAATGCCAAATATCCCTCACCAATTGCTTCCATACTTTGTTTAAACTCATTGCTAGTTAAAAAATTATACAGTAATTGCATTTTATCCGTTTTGTTTTCTTGACTTATAAGTGCAGTATTTATTTTAATTATACCATCTCGCAATATAAATGAAAGTGGTTTTACTTCGCTAAATTTACAAATCCAAACCCCATCTTTAAAACCAAAACTATCCATTTCTTTTGGCAACGTTTCTGTTACTATTACCGCTATATCGGCTTGTTGAGCCCGCATATCAATTTTTAATTTTTCTATCCACTCGTTTGTAAAAGCTTTAGTGCGTTTGCTTTCGTATATAATTTTACCACAAACGGTTGCTACATTATTTCTTACAATTTGCATACAATCTGCACCTTTTACTCCTTTTGCAACTTCTTCAATGGTATCAAATGGAAAGGTTAAACGTAATAATTCTTCTAAAGCTAATTCGTGTACTTCGCCCTGCAATTGCATACTGCCCTGCTTCGATTTACGATCCATCTCTTCAATTAATTTTTTTTGGTCGTCTAATTGTTTTTTTAATTCTAATTCTCTCATCCCCGATTTTTCAGCTTCACTTTTTTGCGCTTTTTCAAAAATTTCTTTTTCACGAGTGGCTAATTTTTTTTCAATCTCTAAATTTAAAGTTTCACGCTCTTCTTTTAGCTTTCGCTTTTCGGTAAGTAATTCCAATTCCTTTTCCTGACTTTCTTTTAACTTATTTGTTTTTTGTGTTAACTCATCGTTAAGAAATTTTAATTTTACATCCATCTCAATGGTCGCTTTTTTAATTGCATCTTGTTCTAATTGCTGTTTAACTGCTTTTAGTCTCTCATCAATTACGTTATTTTGGTTTAATTTCTCTAATCTTATTTGCTCTTTTTCCTTTGCTAATTCAGTCTCTCTGGCTTCAAACTTCTTTTTTTCTTCGCTTAAATGTTTTACATACTTTGTTCGAATTTCGTTTTCAATTTCCTGAGCTAAAGCATTTCCTATAGGAAATTCGTGCTGACAATTTGGGCATTTAATTGTTGAATTATTACTCATAACATCTTATTGTTTATAGGTAAATTTATAGATTATTTAATTTTATTTGTACTAAAATTTTTAAACAAATTAATATGAAGCAATTAACCTTTATCCGCCACGCTAAAAGCGATTGGGGAAATGAGTTTTTAAAAGATATTGACCGCCCTTTAAACGAGACGGGTTATGCCACTTCTTACCAATCAAGCGGCTGGTACTTAAGTAACAAGCCCCTACCCGATTTAATAATTAGTAGCACAGCAGCGCGAGCATTAAACACTGCATTAATTTTTGCACGCACTTTTAATTTTAATATGGAAGATTTTATGCTAGAACCAAAAGTGTATGAAAGCAATTTAAAAAATCTATTATTAATTATAAATAATTTACCCAATCAAAAAAATTCGGTAATAATTTTTGGTCATAATCCAAGCATTACCAATGTTTGCAACGAACTTACTGACGATTTATTTTTTGATAACGTACCAACTTGTGGTATCGTAAGTTTAAATGCCGATGTTGAAAATTGGGCAGATGTTACTGCAAAAAAATTAAAATTAAATTTTTATCAATTTCCAAAAGATTTTAAAATCAAAGATTAACAAACAAAATGGCAGTAAAGAAAAAAGAACTACCTTACATTAACCGCGAAATTAGCTGGCTATCCTTTAACGAACGCGTATTACAAGAGGCTGCCGATAAAACAACTCCCTTAATTGAACGCTTAAAATTTTTGGGTATTTTTAGCAATAACCGCGATGAGTTTTACCGTGTGCGTGTGGCCACTGTTAAACGTTTAGCGAAGTTGGGTAAAAAAGCATTAAACGTTTATGACGAGGATCCAAAAGAATTATTAACGCGTCTACAACGCCGTGTAATTGAACAACAAAATAAGTTTGAAGCAACTTACCAAGAGTTGTTAATAGAGTTGGCCGCAAGTAATGTATTTATTATTAACGAAAAACAACTAAGCGAAACGCAACAAAAATTTATTAAAGATTATTTTAGTGAAGAAATTATATCTACACTTTTTCCAGTGATGATTGATGATACAAAGCCATTTCCATTTTTAAAAGATAAGGCAAGTTATTTGTATTTAAAATTAGAATCTATTGACCATAAGCAAAAAACAAAATATGCAATAATTGAAATCCCTTCTAGCAAATCGCGTTTTGTTGTACTGCCCAAGCAAGGCACAAAGCATTATATTATTTTGTTAGACGATGTTATACGTTATAATACCCATCAAATTTTTGAAGTATTTAGCTACAAAACCGTAGAAGCTTACAACATAAAATTAACGCGCGATGCCGAGTTAGATATGGACAATGATGTGAGTAAAAGCATGATGGAAAAAATATCAAAAAGTGTAAAAGCTCGTAAACAGGGGCTGCCCGTTCGGTTTGTTTATGATGCTGCAATGCCAAACGATATGTTAAGGTACATTATGAAAAAATTAGAAATGGTAAAAAAAGACAATGCTATTCCTGGTGGGCGCTATCATAATTTTAAAGATTTTATTGGCTTCCCAAACCTTGGCGATAAAAATTTAGTGTATAATAATCCGCATCCGTTAAATCATAAATTTTTACAAAATAACACCCAAACTACTTTAAAGGTTATTAAGCAAAAAGATATTTTGTTACATTATCCTTACCATACTTATAACCATATTATTAATTTATTGCGCGAAGCTTCTATTGACCCAAGTGTTGAAAGTGTAAAAATTACTTTATATCGCGTTGCAGATTCTAGCAAAATAGCTACATCACTAATAAATGCAGTAAAAAATGGTAAAAAAGTTACAGTATTAGTTGAATTACAAGCCCGTTTTGATGAAGAAAATAATATTTATTGGGCTAATAAATTACAAGAAGAAGGCGCTAAAGTAATATTTGGTGTACCAGGTTTAAAAGTACACTCTAAACTTTGCGTTATTACAGCTCGAGAAAATGGTAAAGAAGCTTATTACGCTCATATTGGCACGGGTAATTTTAACGAAAAAACGGCACGCATTTATACCGATTTTTCATTGCTTACAGCCAACAAAAATATTGCTGAAGAATTAAATAAAGTATTTGAATTTTACGAAAATAATTTTAAAGTGTACCCTTTTAAACATTTAGTTGTTGCACCTTTTTATATGCGACGTACATTTTTAGATTTGATACAAGATGAAATAAATTTTGCTAAAAAGAAAAAACCCGCAGCGATAACTTTAAAAATGAATAGTTTGGTTGATAAAGAAATGATTGATAAACTATACGAAGCAAGTAAAGCAGGCGTTCAAGTAACTTTAATTATTCGCGGTGCTTGCTCATTAGTTACCGATTTAACGGGTTGGAGCGATAATATAAAAGCCTACAGCATCGTAGATAAATATTTAGAACATTCACGCGTATTTATTTTTAATAACAATGGGCAAGAAAAAATATTTATTTCAAGTGCAGATTGGATGAGTCGCAACCTCGATAGTCGTAGCGAAGTAGCTGTACCTATTTATGATGAAAATATTCGTAAACAATTAAAAGACATTATTAGAATACAACTTTCAGGTAATACCAAAGTGCGAATTTTAGATAAAAAACAAGAGAATGTTTATAAAAAAGCAAAACCTGGTGAGAAAAAAGTTCGCGTTCAGGATGAAATTTATAACTATTTATTAAACGACAAAAACGATTATTTAAACACAAATAAAATACAAAAACTAATTTATAATTAAGTATGATTTTTGCCGCTATTGATATTGGGAGTAACGCCATTAGATTACTTTTTTGTAGAGTTTATAATGTAGATGGGAAACCGCATTTTAGTAAAGAAGAATTAATTCGAATGCCAATTCGCTTGGGTGAAGATGTTTTTTTACGTGGAAAAATTTCAATTGAAAAAGCGGATAGATTAATTACTTGTTTAAAAGGCTTTAACGAATTAATAAAAGCCTATGGCGTTATTGATTACAGAGCAGTTGCTACTAGTGCGATGCGCGATGCCATAAATGGCATAGATATTATAAATCGTGCTAAAATTGAAGCTAATATGGATGTAGAGATTATTGATGGCAAAAATGAGGCTGCTTTGGTTTTCTCAAATCATATTGAAGAATTACTAAACCCAAAACACGCTTATTTATATATTGATGTAGGTGGTGGCAGTACCGAATTAACCTTATATTTTGATACTAAAGTAATTTCTGCCAAATCATTTAACATTGGTACTGTTCGTATGTTATTGGATAAGGTTGATAAAAACGAATGGGAAGAAATGCGTATTTGGTTAAAGCGCAATACTATTGGCATTCATCCCCTAAGTGCTATTGGTAGTGGTGGAAATATAAATAAATTGTATAAAATGAGTGGCAAAAAAGAAACCAAACACCTAAGCTACGAAAAATTAAAAGGTTTATATGATATGCTTTGCTCATACACTTACCAAGAGCGTATTGAACGTTTAGATTTAAAACCCGACCGAGCAGATGTAATAGTTCCTGCTGCTAAACTTTTTTTATACGTAATGAAAAATGCAGACATTGAAAAAGTATTCGTACCCCAGATAGGCCTATCAGATGGTATTGTGCATGAAATGTACGAGAAATATGTAAGGGTTGGAGCTTAAGTTTTTAAATTCATTTTATTAGTTAATTAATAGTTTGTGATGAAAAATTTATCCTACAATTCTTTTTTTTATTTTTACTTTTAGCAATAAACCAACTCTTATTTAAGTTCGTTAATACGGCAATAAAATCGTATCTTTGCAAAAAAATTATAAAAAATGATTTCGGTTAATGGTGTTACGGTAAGTTTTGGGGGTTACAATTTATTTGATAACATTTCATTTTTAATTAATGCAAAAGACCGTATAGGTTTAGCTGGAAAAAACGGAGCTGGTAAAAGTACATTACTTAAAATACTAGCTGGAGAACAAAATGCTAGTAAAGGTGAAATAGCTATGCCTAAATCGTGTACTCTTGGATATTTGCCGCAGGATATGATTCACCAACACGGGCGAACTGTGTTTGAGGAAACGGAAAGCGCTTACCAAGAAATTAAACAATTAGAAGTTCGTATTGAAGAAATTAATAATCAAATAGAAACCCGCACCGATTACGAAAGTAATGCCTATATGAAATTAATTGAAGAGCAAACCGATGTGTACACACGTTTGGATATGCTTGGTGCAGGAAATAGAAATGAAGATATTGAAAAAATATTAAAAGGTTTGGGTTTTAGCCGTAAAGATTTTGACCGCCAAACAGCGGAATTTAGTGGGGGCTGGCGTATGCGAATTGAATTAGCAAAAATACTATTACAAAAACCAGATATTTTATTGTTAGATGAGCCCACCAATCACTTAGATATTGAAGCCATTATGTGGTTGGAAGAATTTATGGAAACCTTTCCGGGGGCTGTAATGCTTATTAGCCATGACAAAACGTTTTTAGATGCCGTTACCAACCGAACTATCGAAATTTCTAACCAAAAAATTTACGATTATAAAACCAATTATTCACGTTATTTAGTACTAAGGCAAGAGCGAAAAGAACAACAGGAAAATGCTGCAAAAAATCAACAAAAAGTAATTGACCAAACCGAATATTTAATTGATAAGTTTAGAGCAAAAGCCAGTAAATCGGCAATGGCACAATCGCTTATAAAAAAATTAGATAAAATGGAGAGGGTAGAAGTGGACGATGCTGATAACGCTAGTATGAACTTCCGTTTTCCGGCACCCGCACATAGTGGAAAAATTGTAATAACGGTAGAAGATGCAGGAAAAGTTTATGGCGAAAAACGTATTTTTAAAGATGCTACATTTATTATTACTAAAGGCGAAAAAATAGGTTTGGTAGGGCGTAACGGTGAAGGTAAAAGTACAATGATGAAAATGATTGCTAAAAAAGTAGATCATGAAGGGTTAATACAATTGGGTCATAGCGTACTAATGGGTTATTTTGAACAAGACCAGGAAGAAAAACTCGATCCAAAAAAAACAGTATTTGAAACCATTGATGAAGCCGCTGTAGGCGAAGTGCGCAAGCAAGTACGTGGATTGTTAGGCTCGTTTTTGTTTAAAGGCGATGATATTGATAAAAAAGTACAGGTATTGAGTGGGGGTGAACGTGGACGTTTAGCCTTATGTAAATTATTGTTAGAACCTTATAATTTGCTATTAATGGATGAGCCAACTAATCACTTAGATATAAGGTCGAAAGATATTTTAAAAAAGGCCTTGATAGATTATGAAGGTACAGTAATAATGGTAAGTCACGACCGTGATTTTATGAAAGGAATATGTAACCGTTTATTTGAATTTAGAGATGGCCACGTAAAAGAATATTTGTGCGACATTGAAGAATTTATGCAAATACGTAAAGTAGAAAGGTTGAATGAGTTGGATTTGGATAAGAGCAGAATAGGGCAAGAGACTGAAGGGACGGTAGGGACGAAAGAGATAGTAGGGCTGAAAGAGGTAAAAGCGACAAGCGACCACGATAAAAAACAATTGCAGAACAAATTAAAAAAAATTGAAGAAACGATTGAAAAATTAGAATCTGAAATAAAGGTGTGTGATACTAAATTATCAAACCCTACCGAATACGAAAAACTAGTAAACGATAAAACTTTTTTTAATCATTATAATAAACTAAAAATAAATCTCGATGAAGAAATGAAGAAGTGGGAAGAAATATCCGAAGTAATATAGTTGTATTATAAAATCATTTTTTTACCTTATTTTTACTAAATGAAACTTAAATTTTTTATTATAACATTTATTTATTTATCGTTTTTTTGCTCTGCTCAAAAATATAAAATAGAATTACAATTTAACTACAAACAACCATATTGTGGCGGCATTCAACCTTCACCCGAGTCGGTTGCCGAATTAGAAAAAGATAAAGTTATAGATAATTACAAATTTTATGTTTACCGCAAAAGTAAGTGCATCGATTCAGTTTTAACAAATAATGATGGAAAGATAATTTTAAATTATAAAGCGGGCACATATAATTTACTTGAAGATTGGAAACACTTTAAAAAAACACCCGATGGTTCGCCTTTAAACGAATATGATAAAACTTGTTTAAAAAAAGAATGGAGCAAATCCAATTATAAACTAACAATTATAACAACCACCAACTTTAAATTAGAGTTAGTAGATATTATTATTAAAGGCAAATGTTTTTATAAATACCCTTGCCTAATTAAACGGCATTTACCGCAATAATTTAATTAAAATTCGTTATTTTTTTAAAATGTAAATAAGCTAATTATGATTTCTAAAATAAATAGTCTTAAATTATTATTAATTTGTGCTATAATAAGCAGTTGCAGCTATACGCAATTAAAAAATGAAGCACCGTTATTAAACCGCATTAAAGTAAACAAAAAGTTTAAAATTAATTTACCCGAAAATCATACGGATGGTTATATGTGGCAATTAAAAGATGATTATAATAAAAATCTTATCTCGCACTTAAACGCTGTGTGGCATGGAAATGAAAAAGGTATAGATTTTAACTTTCAATCTTTGTCGATAGGTCAGGTAACTTTATCCTTTACAAAGCGTAAATACTTAGATACTTCTGATTTTAAAACATTTATTGTGAATATATTGCCTTAAAATATATTTTTAAAGTATAATTTCATTTAAAAAAACTGATATTAATTTTAATGTCTCGAGGAACAAATTTTTAAAGGATTTAAAAAAGTTACCTAAAATAAAAAAACATTAGTATAAAATTAAACTTAAAATATATTTACAATTACACTTTATAGTTAATAATTCTTAATGTATTTAACTGTAAAATTTAAAATTTAATGATTATACTTGAATAATTTTCAATTAAATATTTTTGCATGATTAAGCTTTTTGAAAAATTACACAACGATAAAATCTGTTTATCCTATTTAGGATCTTTTGAAGATAATGTAACAGATAAACTTATTGGTATTAGTGAATACTATCTAGAAAACAGTTCTGAACTTAGTAAGCTTAAAAACAAAGTATCTTTTTTGATAGCAGAATGTTTTCAAAATATTGTGAGACATAAGGAGCCGCTAAAAAATATACATAAAACTTCTAGCAATCATTCTGATTTTTTTCAATTAAATGTTTTAGATGACAGAACAGTTTTAACTTCCTGCAATTTAATAAGTGAAAATATTATAGCTGATCTTGAAAGAAAACTGCTTCAAGTAAATTCATTAGACGCTGAAGGCTTAAAAAAACTTTATAACGACGTAATGCAGAATGATGGTTTTTCTGAAAAAGGAGGCGCGGGTCTTGGTTTGATAGAAATGGCAAGAAAATCGGGATTACCTCTTAAATACTTGTTTAAACCAGCAGAAGAAGGCTTTCAACGATTTTTTTTATCACTTGAAATTATCAATAAAAAAGATAACGCTTTAGAAAAAGTAAAAATGGAAGATATAGAAACGATGTATAGTACATTATCGCTTGATAGAGTATTAATGTTATATAAAGGAGATCTTTCTAAAGACATTATTATTCCTTTAGTTGAAATGGTTCAAACTAATTTTGCTGACTCTGAAAATATTTCTGCTAAAGAAAAACGAAGTGTTATTACACTTATTGAAGCTTTACAAAACGCATCTAAACACGGTAAAAGAACTAACGGTCTTACAGAAGGAATTTTTTCCCTTATTAAGTCAGATGATACTTACACCATACAGGTTGGTAATATAATTGATCAAAAAAATCAGCCTTCTTTTGAAAACACATTATACGAATTAAAAAAAATGAATGCAGATGAAATTAAAACTCTTTACAAAAAAAAGCTTCTTGACCCTGCAATAACAAATGAAGGAAATTGTGGTTTGGGTCTTCTAGAGATCGCCAGAAACTCTGCGGGAGATTTTGACTACTCATTTTCACCAACTACTGAAAACGATTTTTTTTATTCGCTTAAAATAAATATCTAAATTATGGAAGCATTATTAATTTTAGCAACAAACGAAACACCAAGTGTATCACTAAAAGCCACAGAAGGTACCTTTAGCTTTACTGGCAAATCTTATCCTGAAAATGTAAACGATTTTTATGATAACATTCTAAATTATTTACATAATTACGTTCAAAACCCTGTTGAAAATACAATTTTAGAATTTACGTGGTCTTACTACAACACAGCCACATCTAAAATAATGGTAAAAATTATTAAAGAATTAAAAACGGTAATTAATAAAGGTAAAGCATTTGAAATAAAATGGAATTGCAAACCTAATGATGATTTAATGATAGAAAAAGGAGAAGAATTGAAAGAAATATTAGATGTTAATTTTTCAATTATTCATATTTAAAATAATGCAAAAATTTCAAAATAATAAAAGCTATTTAATAATTTTAATTTCCTTTCTTTTAAATTCCCTTTTTGCTCAACAAAAACAAATAGATTCCTTAAAAATTGCCCTCAAAACCGCTAAGCACGATACTATCCGTTGTGCTATTTTATATCAATTAGCTGAAACGGCACCAGAAGGAGAATGGGAAAAATTTAATGAGCAATTAAAAATACTTGCAGAAACAAAGCTAAAAATTACCAAACCTTCACAAACTGAGTTTCATATTTATAAAAAGCATTATGCTGCTTCTCTTAATAACGTTGGATTAATTTATAGTTATCAAAATAATATACCAAAAGCGCTAGAGTATTATAGCAAAAGCCAAAAAATTCAGGAAGAAATTGGGGATAAAAAAGGAGTTGCTACAACTTTGAATAATATTGGATTAATAAATAACGATCAAGGCAATATTACTAAAGCGTTAGAATATCATGGTAAAAGCCTAAAAATAATGGAAGAAATTTTGGATAATGGTGGTATTGCCAGATCTCTAAACAACATTGCAGATATTTATGGTCGTCAAGGAAATATTACAAAAGCCTTAGAATACTATACCAAAAGCCTCAATATTTTACAAGAAATTGGTAATAAAGAAGAACTCGGCATTTTGTTAAATAACATTGGCGTCATTTATCAAGACCAATTAAATATACCAAAAGCATTAGAATATTATTTTAAAAGTCTAAAAATACACGAAGATATTTTTGATAAAAAGGGAATTGCTACTGTTTTATATAATATAGGGCTTGTTTATAAAATTCAAGACGATTTTATAAAAGCCTTTAACTACTTTGATAAAAGTTTAAAAATACAGGAAGAAATTGGTAATAAAAGAGGAATTACAAATTCACTAACAAGTATTGGGGCAATTTATTTAAAACAAAAAAATTACAGTAAAGCATTAACTTATTGTTCAAAAAGTATGCGAATAGCGAAAGAATTAGCTTTTCCAGAAAATATTAGGAATACAGCTAATCAATTAAGTTTTATTTACAAAGCTAAAAACGATTACAAAAATGCATTAGCAAACTACGAACTCTTCATCAAAATGCGCGATAGCATCTCTAACCAAGAAACAAAAAAAGCCAGTATTAAAAACCAACTAAAATACGAATATGATAAAAAAGCCTTGGCCGATAGCATACAATTAGCCGATACCAAAAAATTAAACAAAACTCAATTGGCAGAAAGCGTTGCTAAATTAAAACAACAAAAAATACAGCGCTTTGCCCTTTTGGCTGGTTTAGCTTTGGTACTGGGCTTTTTAGCTTACACCTATAAACGTTACCGCTTTTCAAATAAACAAAAACTACTAATAGAAGAACAAAAAAAAGTAGTTGACCAAAGCCAAAAAAAAATACTAGATAGTATTAACTATGCAAAAAAAATTCAAAATTCATTGCTCCCAAATAGTATAATTTTACAAAACTATTTTAGCGATTTATTTCTTTTATACAAACCTAAAGACATTGTAAGTGGCGATTTTTATTGGCTACACGAAACCCCTTCACAAATATTATTTGCCTTAGGCGATGCTACAGGGCATGGTGTACCTGGGGCTTTAACAAGCATACTGTGCCAAAATAGTTTAGATGCAGCTTGCAGAGAATTGACTGATTTGCAACCAAATAAAATACTAAAAAATGCCGACACCTATTTAAAACAAAAAACCAGTAAACAAATTAATGCAAATGTAGACGGGATGGCCGTATCGTTAATTGGTTATAATAAAACATCAAAAATTTTAAAATTTTCATCTGCCAACCAATGCATTTATATTTTAAGAAATAATGAAGTAATAGAGCTAAAAAGTACCACTTTTTCCGTTGGCTCATTAAATGCTGCAATTGAGCTTAAAGAAGAAAATATGCAATTGCAAACAAACGATATGATTTACTTTATATCTGATGGCTTTCCTGATCAAAAAGGCGGCCCTTTAAAACGAAGACTAACAACAGGTAATGTAAAAAAAATGTTACTAAGCAATGCCCAAAAGCCTTGCAATGTTCAAAAAGATAATTTAAATACTGAATTTGAAGTTTGGAGACAGAAATTTGAACAAATTGACGATGTGTCGGTTTTAGGTTTTCGCGTTTAAAAAAATTAAAAAATGAATTTACGAAAAAAAATAGTTTTCATATTTATTATCTTTAATCTGCAAAATGCATCAAGTTTTTGTTTTTCACAAGATAGAACAATAGACTCGTTAAAACTTGCCCTTAAAACCGCCAAGCACGATACCACACGTTGTAATATTTTATCTCTATTAGCAGAAACAGCACCAGACGGAGAATGGGAAAAATTTAATGAGCAATTAAAAAACTTAGCCGAAGCAAACTTAAAAATCTTGTCTAACTCTCAAACCAAATCTGCTGAATTTAAAAAAAATAATCAAACATTTTTAACTAAGAAGTTTAAAACATACCTCGCATCTTCGCTAAATAATATAGGTACAATTTATGATGATCAAGGCGACCTTACCAAAGCTTTAGAATATTATAGAAAAAGTCTGAAAATACAAGAAGAGATTGGCGATAAATCTGGAATCGCTACTTCTTTAAATAACATTGGTTTTATTTATAATACACAGGGCAATACCAAAAAAGCATTAGAGTATTGGAATAAAGGACTCGAACTTCACAAACAGATGGGTGATAAAAATGGAACTGCCTATTTATTGCAGAACATTGGGGCGATATACAATTCCCAAGGTAATATCTCAAAAGCTTTGGAATATTTTTCTAAATGCCTCAAAATAAGCGAAGAGATTGGTGATAAAAAAGCAATAGCCTATTCCCTAAACAATATTGGCTCCATTTACAACATTCAAGGTGACATCCCAAAAGCATTAGAATATTGGAATAAAAGCCTCAAAATTCAGCATGAGGTTGGGGATAAACATGGTATTGCATATTCTCTTATAAATATTGGGGATATTTATAAAACTCAACACAACATTGCAAAAGCTTTAAAAAACTTTGATGAAAGCCTTAAATTACTTGCCGAGATTGGAGATAAAATGGGAATGGCTGCTGTTTTTAATAATCTTGCAAATATTTATTTGGCTGATGGAAACAATCTTAAGGCCTTTAAATATCATACTAAAAGCCTAAAATTAAGTGAAGAAATTGGCAGTAAAAAAGGAATCGCGTTATCCCTTTCGAATATAGGAGGCTTTTATTATAAACAGAAAAATTACAGTCAGGCAATTAAATTCTCTACTAAAAGCATGAAAATTAGCAAGGAGCTAGGCTTCCCTGAAAATATAAAATATGCTTCTCATTCATTATGTAAAATATATAAAGAAACGGGTGATTACAAAAATGCTTTCGAGAATTATGAACTATATATTAAAATGCGAGATAGCATTAGTAATATTGAAACCAAAAAAGCGAGTATAAAAAACCAACTAAAATACGAGTATGATAAAAAATATTTGGCCGATAGCATACAATTAGTTGACATCAAAAAATTAACCATAGCTCAATTGGCCGAAAGTCAGGCAAAACTAAAACAAAAAAAAACACAACGCTTTGCACTTGGGGCAGGTTTTACCTTAGTGTTGGGTTTTTCGGGTTACACATATAAACGCTTTCGTTATTCACAAAAACAAAAACTACTCATCGAACAACAAAAAAAGGTAGTTGATGAAAGCCAAAATAAAATTGTAGATAGCATTAACTACGCAAAAAAAATTCAACACTCTATTTTACCTTCTACTAACGAAATTAGTTTACTGTTTCCGAACCACAGCATTTTTTTTAAACCTAAAGATATTGTAAGCGGCGATTTTTATTGGTTTCATCATCACAATAATTTAACTTATTTTGCAGTAGCCGATTGCACTGGGCATGGTGTACCAGGCGCATTTATGACGATGATTGCTACCTCAGCACTAAACGAAGTAGTATTAGAACAAAAAAACACGCAGCCTGATAAAATTTTAAGTAGTTTACATAGCTTTATTTTTAAAAGTTTACAGCAACACAATGGCGATGAATACTCGCAAGATGGTATGGATATATCTTTGATTGTGATAGATCATTCTAACAATATTCTTAATTTTGCTGGAGCACACAACCACGGTTTTTTAGTAGACAATGGCGAAATACGCACCTTAAAAGCTACCCAAAAATCAATAGGTGGCTTGTCAATTTTAGGCGATATAGAGCCCCTGCGAAGTTTTAAAACCGAAAGCTATCAATTAAATAAAAATAGTGTTTTAGTATTAGCTACTGATGGTATTTACGACCAACTTAACCCCCAAGATGAAAAATTTGGGATTAAACGATTTAAAGATTTAATACTAAACTTAAATTCTGATAATTATGTTGATAACCAAAATACTATAGAGCAAACTTACACTAACTGGAAACAAGAAACACCTCAGTTAGATGATGTTTTGTTACTAACAATTAAGTTATAAAATTAAATAATTAGATAAGGTTAAAAAGATTCAAAATTATGTTAGTGAAAAAATGTATCGTAATTTCTATAGACTACACTAATTATAACATAATACTAATAATTTTAAATTTTAAAAAGGTGTACACGTTAGTAAAAACAATTAAATATAAATCATTTTAAATACTTAAACGCAGTGTGGCTTAGTAAGGAAAAGGAAACAGATTTTAACTTTTAATCTTTGTCGATAGCAATGGCAACTTTATCATTTATAAAGCGCAGATACGTCGATACTTATGGTTTTAAAACATTTATTGTGAATATATTACCATAAAGTATATTGTTTTTTTTAAACATTAACGTTACCTTTACGTTAGCCAACTACAAATAAATTAAATACAAAAAATGAGTAATCCAACAATTCTTCGTTTTAATAACAACAACAAACAATTTTATACCGAAGTTAAAAAAAGAGTAGATACTTACTTTAAAGAAAATAAGATAAATAAAAGCGGTAATGTAAATATGTATTTAAAAACCATATTTATGTTTGCAGCTTATTTCACTCCTTTCTTATTAATTACTTTAAACGTTTTCGATAGCAAATTAATATGGCTTTTTTTAGCTGTAGCTATGGGTTTTTCAAAAGCTGGTATTGGTTTATGTGTAATGCACGACGCTAACCACGGCAGTTATAGTAAAAACACAAAATTTAACCGTATTTTGGCTTATGCCACGCTAAATATTTTAGGTGGGCATTCGTTAAACTGGCGCATACAGCATAATGTTATTCACCATACTTATACTAACGTGCATGAACATGATGAAGATATTGCCCCACCGGGATTTATGCGTTTTGAACCGCATGCTGAACGTAAAGGAATACATAAATTACAATTTTTATATGCTTGGTTTTTTTATGGTATGATGACCTTGATGTGGAGCACAACAAAAGATTTTAAACAATTAATTCGCTACAATAAACGTGGTTTATTAAAAGGAGCTAACACTACATTTGGTACTGAATTAACTTTAATAATTATATCAAAATTTATTTACTACGGATATATGTTATTACCGTACTTTTTAGTTAAAGAAATGACTATTTTAAATTGGTTGTGTGGCTTTTTAGTGTTGCATTATATTGCAGGATTGATTTTAGCTATGATATTTCAACCTGCCCATGTCGTTGAAGAAACAGAATTCCCATTACCAAATAATGAAGGAATGTTAGAAGAGCATTGGGCACAGCATCAAATGCGTACAACAATGAATTTTGCGACTGCTGACCCAATTTTTTCTTGGTTAGTAGGTGGTTTAAATTTTCAGGTAGAACACCATTTGTTTCCTACAATTTGCCATGTTCATTATCCAAAAATTTCAAAAATTGTAGAAAATACTGCTAAGGAATTTAACGTGCCTTACAAAGCACAAAAAACTTTTGTGGGTGCTTTATGGAGTCACGAGCAAATGCTTTATAAATTAGGCAGAGTTTAAATATAATTTTAAGTTTTAACATTTTAAATAATAATTATTAGCTTTACAACTAAAATTTATTTAATAAAATTAAATTCAACTAAAAATTTAATTGAATAGTAATTATTGCTTAAAATTTATAAGAACAAATAAAGTTTTGCAGCTATCAGTATTTGGCATTTTGAAATGCTCAACTTTATATACTGGCAAAATGGTGCTTAAAGACACAAATATTTATTAGCAAATCCAAAGAAAAATAAAAGTTTGCGTAACAGGCAACAAATTGTCTTTGCGATGATCGAGTCCGCACCAATTACTGGTAGGAGCTATTACTAGTTGGCTGTTACATTTTGGTTTTTTTGCTGATTGAATAATTAAGTCCTATTCCGAGTCCGAAGTTTTTGAAGCTGGGGTAGTAATAAAATTGGTTTTTAGATAATGAGGTAAGAACGTGTGAATAGCGCCCCTCCAAAAAGATTGTTATTTGTTTAAATGTTTTTTGAAGTCCAGCATTAGCATTTATGCCGAACGTAACTTTATTTATATCCATTTCTGCATGATTGTACCAGTTGTCTGTATTTTGTTTTATTAAATAGTCGGCAATTGGCCCACCAGAAATAAAAAAGTATTTTGTGCTTAGTCGGCAGTTTACAGGAATGCTCAAATGACGAAATATTAAATATTTTCGCTCATCTGTCCACTCACTTGAAATTGCACGAGAGTTTAAATAAATACCAGTTTCAATTTGCAAAAGGTTAGCGTAAAACGGTTTCACAACTTGAAGTCCGCCTGAACAAACAGGATAAGACCAAGGAACTAAATTATATGGACCGCTTTTTTCCTAAATAAATTTACCGCCAATAATAATTTTTGGTCTTACAACAGAAAGGGAGTCTTTTGCGGAAACAAAATATGTCTGCATACAAAGTAAAAAGCAGAGGAATTGGATTCTTGTCAACAAGAGTAATTTACGTAAAAAAGTCGAGGAAATTGTCAGCGAGTTTTTCCCTAACAGCTTATCGGTAAAAGTTATATTGCCATAAGTAATAAATTAAAATCAATTATAACTCAAACATTTATAAACTAATAAATGGAAGTAATTTAAAAACCTATTTTAAAATTTAGTTTACATTCCTTTTAATTTGGTTAAATAAAACTATATTTATTTAACTTTAAATAAATGTATATAGGTTAAATATTATACAACTTGTTTTTTAATACTTTAGTTATTTAAAAAGTAGTTATTAATAGTTGAAATTCATCATCTCAAAACGATTTAAAATTTAAATCTTGCTTTTTATCTTTCACTTTATCTTGTTGTATATGAATGAATAATATAATCTAAATATTAAATCAAATTGTTTAAATATATTTTTTTCAATATCCTATGGTTTTTTGTTTTTACCTCCACAAAAAAAGCTATCTATATTAGATAGCTTTTTTTATTTTATAATATTTACAATTTTTATTTTCTAAAATCAACAGGGTAAGAAATTCCTTTAATGTATATTGTTCCATTGTTATCGCAACCAGCACCACCACTTGCATAATCTACAACTCTAGGATCCGTTGCACCAGAAATAGAATAACTTGCAATACCAACAATAATAGGATGCCACTCATTTTTTACTGGAATTCCATTAGGCATTCCATTATTCGTCATTACTGTAGATGAAGGTGCAGGCGCTAAAACTAAACTATTTGGTGAACAAGAAAAGTCTCTCATTAAAGCATCTGTAATTTCAACGGTGTAAAAGATAGATTTTTGTACCAAACCAGTAGCTGTGCCTTTATATGAACATTTAGCGCCAGGCGAAGCCGTTGAGGTGTTAGCCGACCAACGAATTGGTATTAATTTATTTGGATTTAAAATTAATGAGCTAGTTGAATTAGCTAATGTTTTTGTTAAAGTACCATTCCAAGTAATTGTAGATGAGTCGGCTATAGTTACTGTTCCTGTACCCGGGTACATTGTAAATCTGCCATCTAACTTCCAAGTTAAGGGTACAGAAGTTGGATTGTAACCACTAGGAGTAGTATTTGTAATTGTAAATGTTGTATTGTTGTAAACGCTCCAACCATCAACCACATAATTATTTAAAGTAACTTTACCAACAAAACCAGCATCGCGGTAATTTTTTGCGTTAAATGTTGCGTTTGAAGCTGAATAATCTAAAGTAATTTTACCACTACGTTTTTTGCCATCGTAACATGTTACGGTGCCATTATAAACAATAGAAACCATTGATGATGTAGGCACAGTACTGTAAGTAATAAAATTGCTCGCATTCATTCCAACACCAGATAAATATATAGCATTTAAATCGGTGTAACCTTCACCTAAATACCCGCAAATATCATCAATATCAGTTATTATTGAGGTTGCGTAAGAAGCGTCAACAGTGCTTTGTACTTCCAAATCTGCTTCAGGTGCTACATTTGCTTTTTTATTACAACCAGCAACAAAAAAACCTGTTGCAGCTATAATTGAAAAACCTAAAATAATTTTATTCGTTTTCATATATTTTATAATTTTGATGCAATTTAGCACTTTTTTTTTAATTTCACAAAAAATCCCAAAAATAATGCTCGTTTTTTCGAATAGCAAAGTAAATTTAGGCTTAAATGTTGTAAATAAACGAGCAGATGGCTTTCATAATATTGAAACCGTTTTTTATCCTATAAATTGGAGCGATGCTTTAGAAGTTATTGAAAATAACGATCCGCATTTATCAATGGAACTCACTCAAAGTGGCATTTTAATTGATGCACCATCTCATCAAAACTTAATTTACAAAACTTGGCAATTAATTTGTGAAACTAAAAAAATACCGCCAATAAAGGTTCATCTTCATAAAAATGTACCTATGGGTGCTGGTTTAGGTGGTGGAAGCGCCAATGCTGCTTTTTTTTTAAATATGTTAAATTCAAAATTTGAATTAAATTTTACTGAAATAGAAAAACTTAAAATTGCCTCAAAAATTGGAAGCGATTGTGCTTTTTTTGTAAATAATAGGCCTTCTTTTGCGCATGGAAAAGGAAACGAATTTGAAGATATTAATTTAGATTTAAGTAAATATTATTTCATAATTATTTATCCAAACATTATAAGTAATACTAAAGAAGCTTATGCTAACTTAAAGCCTAAACCAGCGCAACACAATTTAAAGTCAGTAATTGGAAGCAAGCCAATTGAGCAATGGAAAGAATTGGTTGTAAATGATTTTGAGACCTCAATTTTTAAAAAATACCCTCTAATAAAACAATTAAAAGAACTTTTATATTTTAATAAAGCTATTTATGCCAGCATGAGTGGCAGTGGAAGTGCTGTTTTTGGAATTTTTAAAAACAAACCATCATTTAGTTTGCCTAATGGTTATAAAAGTTATTTGCAAATGCCTTTAATTAAACACTGATTAGCAAAAATATTCGACATATTAATAAGTATAATTTCTATTAAATTGTATAAAAAACTTCCAGCAAATATTTTACGGTATAACAAAGTTAATTTGAGTTGTTGCCGTTGAATTACCTTGCGCTGGTAAACTAAAAGTTGTATTTGCAATACTAATCCAATCGCCCGAATTGGCCGTATTATTTCCGTCATTATCATAAAAAGCATAATAGTAGTAAGCGCCAGGATGCATATAATTAAACGTAAAGTTTAAATCATTAGCCGCTAAAATAACATAGCGAGATCTAAATTTTAAATTACCAACATTAAATGTAAAACCCGAAAAAAGTGGTTTCGTAGTTATTATTAAAAATACTTTTTTGCTTAAAATTGGTGTTAATCCTGTAGAATAAGAAAAACTTGCAGTTGTTTGACCTAAATAAGGTTGAGTTGCTTCTGGATAAGGATCGTTAGCAGGATTTACAGACGTTGAAAAATAAATTGCCTCCAATTGACTAGTAAAAGTTGAAGAAAAATCTTTAGTAATGGTTTTTTTAGGAAAATTAAAATACGATGTTGTTATTTGAGAGGAAGTTGAATCTTGCAGTTTAGCGCTCCAAGTCATATGCTGTGTAGGGCTTTGCTGCGGATTAAATTTATTGGTGAACGATTTAATAAACAAGCTATCATCTTTAAAAATTACTTCAGTATAGGCTCTACTTTTACCTTTTATTATTTCATTAAATCTGTAAAAAGATTTTGTTGAAGTTTCAGAAACACTATCTGCTAAAAAATACGAAACTCGTTTTGCGCCTCCAAAACTACCACCATTTCTAAATGCAACTTTGTATTGATTGTTATACTTTGCAATAAAAAACGACATAAAAATATCATTCAAAGTATCTAATTCGTTTTTGGCAGAAATTTGATTTTCAGAATTTGGCCTAAAATCTACAATCCATTCGGGATAGCCACCTAAATAAGAAGTGGAGGTTACTGGTCCATTCCAAATGCCTTTTAATTTTTTTAAAATATTAAAGCCTAAGGTGGCATTAATATCGGGTTGTATTGGGGAGCCACCAGTAGTAGATGCAGATGGCTCTACTGCGGATTTTTTATCTTTACAATTGCATAAAATCGTAATAATACAAATTAGGGTAATGATTATAATTTTTAATTTCATTTTTAATCTTTAATAAACTTATATGTTTTTATCCCAATTTTATCTTTTATGCCTACCAAATAAATTCCTTTTTGTAAGCCACTAATATCAATACTTTCAATATGTTTAGCTTTATTAATTAAAACAAGTTTTCCTTCTAAGTTATAAATAAACACTTCATTAATTGTAAATTCATTTTTAAATTTTAATTCGTTTTGTGCTGGATTTGGATAGATTACAAACGACGAATTACTATTTACAATTTCAGATTTAATATTTGTTGGTATGTAATAACTGCATACGCAATCTGCCCAATGATTTTGCATGGCTCGGTCTTTGGCAGCATTACTATTGCTATTATAGGCATTTGGTATTCCTAAAATACTCCAATTGTGAACACTGCTGTTAAAACATTGTGGTCGTTTTAGCCCACTATAATACAAACTTTTTTCAGTTAAATTATTTGTAGCAGCTGGGGTTAATACGTTTTTAATCATATTGCCATATTCTAAATTTCCGTTACCTACTATGTTGTACAAACCTAAGCCGGTAGTTGAATTTGTTACTTCTAATCCTAAAAACTGCGTAGTATCAGTTGCAGGACCAGTATTCATAAATACACCATATAATTCAGAACGATTTCTAAATAAAGTATTGTACGGTCCATTTTTTGCATGTGAGTTATCTATTACCGTATTTTGATTAATGTTACCTTCACATAAGTTAGCAAAAGGATAATTACCATGAAAAACGATATCTCCGGCACTATTACTTGGAAAAAAGCTTTGCACCCAAAATGGATTAAACGAATAATTGTAACCACATACATTACCATTTGCGCCAGCTTGAAATAACATACTGTGTCGCAGGTTTTGAAACACATTATTTTCTACTTTACACTCGTTGGTGCTGTATTGAAGTGAAATTCCATAACCTTGTCCGCTGCCACCATAGGCAAAAGCATGATGAAAATATGAATTTGTAATATCAATATTTGAACTACGATTTAATTCTACATGAGCAAAGTTGGTAGAATCGCCTTCAATTCCATTTATCCAACATTGCACCGCTCTATCAAAACTAAATAAACTTGTTTGTTGTGTAGTTACATCTAAACGCTGCACCATTAAACACTCGAAACCAATTGCTTTGCGCGGATTAATTTTTGTGATTTTTGGTTGTAAAACTAATTTATAATAAAAACGAAAGGGTGAATTAAATGTAATTTTATTTCCTAAAATAACTTTTATTTGCATTATTTGGCCAAGGCTTTTATAAGCCCAACTGCTTGCCATATATGCTATGTCATTATTACATTGCAAATACACCCATTGCCCAACACTAAAAGCAGATGGATTTAAAACATTTACCCAATTACTATCTCTAACGCCTGCACTAGCAAAACTGGTAGTATCAGTATTTACTTGGCTGCCATTTACATTTATACAATTATTTAAAACACCATTTAAATTAAATCGTAGTTGTGTACTGTCATATCCAGCACCTTTTATGGTTATACTATCGCGGTTAAAACTTACTTGACTAGTAAAACTATAAACCCCTTTTGGAAAAAAAATTACACCACCTTTGTTATTTAAAGCCGCAATGGCATTTGCTAATGCAGTATTATTAGCATTAGTATTAGTGTTATTACCGCCATAGCTCATAACATTTACCGTTTGGTTATAACTGGGTTTAGGTCCTTTAAAACCTGCATCTTGCCAATTAAATTTTTTTATAGTGTAAGTTTGAGAGAAAGTATTAGATGCAAAGAATAAACAACTTATTAAAAAGATGAAATTTTTCATAAAATAAAAATACAAAAAAAAATTAATGTTTTAAAATCTAAAAATAAAATCTATTTAAAATTTTTAATAATCTATTTCTAAATCAAAGCGTTTTTTTAATTCTAAAAGAGCAGGATTTTTTTCGGTCATTTCATTAAAAATGTCTTTTGGTTTATAGGCTTTTGTTTGAATATTAATATTCGATAATTCAATTGCTAAGCCAACCAGGTTGTTTTGTAAATGAATTCGTAATTCATCTAAAAAATTTTGTTTATTATTTTGTAATTGTTCGCGCTGGGTTTCGTTACTAATAATAAGTTTAATTATGTTATTTTCAAAACTTAGTTGAGCACTAGTTAGTGTAATTGCCAATTGGCGCGAGCCAGATTTTTCTTTAAGTTCTGCAAAGGTTGTAATAGCCACTTTTACATCTTCTAAAGTTACAATTTTATTTACTTTTTTTGTAACTACAATAATTTCGCTAATATTTTCAGCAACTATATTTGGTGTAGTTATTTTTTTAAAATCATTTAAACTAAATTCCGATTTAATATTTAATTTATCGAAAGATACGCTGGGTTTACTTGCAAATTTTATTTCAGGCTCTTGTAAGGTATTAATTTTTTGAATAATTTGCTGATTAGCCGAAGTTGAACTAGTTTGAGAATTAATTTCGTTTAACTCATTTTTTTTTTCCGCATCTAAAGGCGCGGTTAAAAAAGTAAGTTGCATTAATGCCATCTCAACTAATAGTCGCTGGTTTTTAGCGCTTTTGTAATTCACATCAGTTTTACTAATTAAGGCTAATGCTTTTAATAAAAAGTTTAAGCTACATTTTTGCGATTGCTCGGCATACCTTTCTTTTAAAGTATCACTAACCTCTAAAAGTTGAGTGGTTTGCGCATCTTTACTTACCAATAAATTTCGCAAGTGTTCGCCTAAACCAATTAAAAAATTATGAGCATCAAAGCCTTGTATTAATATTTCGTTAAAAGTTAACATAATAGTTGGCAAGCCTTGTTGCAAAAAAGCATCAACTAATTTAAAGTAATAATCGTAATCTAAAACATGTAAGTTTTCTACAACTTGTTTATAGGTTAAATGATTACCTGTAAATGCCACCATTTGGTCAAAAATTGAACATGCATCGCGCAAACCTCCATCTGCTTTTTGGGCTATAATTTGAAGAGCTTCAAACTCAAAACTTACCTTTTCTTCCTTCGCCATAAAGGCCAATTGGTTGGTAATGTCTTCCGTTTTAATACGGTTAAAATTAAAAACTTGGCAGCGCGATAATATGGTAGGAATTATTTTATGTTTTTCGGTTGTAGCTAAAATAAATTTGGCGTGTTTTGGTGGCTCTTCTAAGGTTTTTAAAAAGGCGTTAAAAGCGGCTGTGCTTAACATATGCACCTCATCAATTATATAAACCTTGTATTCACCTAATTGTGGTGCAAAGCGAACTTGGTCAACCAAATTACGAATATCTTCAACCGAATTATTACTAGCTGCATCTAATTCATAAACATTTAACGATGCCCCCGAATTAAATGATTGACAAGATTCGCACACATCGCATGCTTCACCTTGAGCAGACACATTTGTACAATTTATAGTTTTTGCAAAAATACGTGCACAAGTTGTTTTACCTACGCCACGAGGACCACAAAATAAATAAGCCTGTGCCAGTTGCTTGTTAATTATTGCATTTTTTAAAGTATTTGTTATATGGCTTTGGCCAACAACGGTGTTAAACAGCTGCGGACGATACTTGCGTGCCGATACAATAAAATTTTCCATAAAAAATAGAATTTAAAGGTAAGTAAATTGTACTATTTGTAAGAGTTATTTATTAAGAAAACTGGGGAAGTTATTAAACGTATTTTAATTTACAAAAATTTTAAATAATACAAAAATTACTTCTTATTTTCCTTTTTCTTTTCTTCTACTTGAGCAGCAGTTAAAGGTATTAAATTTAAAACAAGGTTAGTTGTTTTAGATTCGTTAATAATTACTTCGTTATTTAAACCATCGGCATATTCGAGCGTAGATATTTTTATTTTGTATTTGCCTTTTTCTAACGAAATTCTACCAAGCGCCCCGTCGTTACCCGAAGTAAATTTCTTTTTTAAACTATCATTAATAAAAACATCAAAATCAACTCGTTCAATAGGAATTTCGACACCTTTAATTTTTTGGCTGGCATAAATATACACACTTTGTGCCTTAGCAGTATTAATAGCAATGAAGAAAATAAAAAGTAAATGTTTCATTAGATAAAAATACAAATAAATAATAAAAATTAAAAAAACTTAAGAAAATAAGAACATTTTATATTTTGCGAAAATTAGGAAAATTATCTAATTGATAAAAATTCGATTAAAAATATTCAAAAATTAACTAATTTAACAATTGTATAAATCCTTTTATTAATAAACATGTAACAAATGGTTAACATTGTGTAAATTAAATGTCAAATTTTCACTACCTTTGTATTATAAAGTTATCAATTTTTAAACCTATTATTTTATATTTATGAAAAAAATTTACAAATTTATCGCATTAGCAACAGTTTTACTTTCAAGTTATACAAATACAAAGGCACAGTGTATTTCATCAGCGTCTTTTGGCGGAGGAGTTGTATCAAGTACTGTACCTGGATTAGTTGGCACAGGTTCTGGTTGTACCTTTGGTGGTGAGTATTCTCCCATGACATTTAATGTTATAGGTGTATTTAGTTTTAGTAGTAGCATAGTTACAGACTACATTACGATAACCGACAACAGCAATAATGTATTGGCTTTTGGTCTTTCACCGCTTATGTCTATTTCTATACCTTCGCTTGGTGTTTACCGCTACCATATTTCAGCAACAGGCCCTCCAGGTTGCACTTCGCAATCAGCATGCAGAACCAACGTAGTATTTATTCCGTTGCCACCCTGCGCTGGTTTGCCAACCGCGGGCGCTGTGCCTGTTAGTTTTTCAATTTGCCCAAATACAGCTGCAGTAATTACTTCTACAGGTTCAGCGGTAGCAACGGGTATACTCTATCAATGGCAACAAGCTGCAACGGGTGCGGGCCCTTGGAGTAATGTAACAACAGGTTTTGGCTTTACTAGTACAAGTTTAACAACTGCATCATTAAGTACCTTAACTTTTTATAGGTTAATAGTTACTTGCACAACAAGCGCCTTAACTTCTACTACTAGTGTGCTTTCCGTAAATCCTAATAACCCAACGTATTTATGTTATTGTAATTCGGGCTTAGGAGGCAGTGGTTGTGGTTTTAATTTTATTACTAATGTATCTATTTTAACGACCATATTTAATAATACATCGCTTTGTAATACCAATTCTGCTGGCGATGCATATTCTTTATTTACTGGTGCTGGAGCAACCGCTACTTTAAACCAAGGAGCCAGCTATTCTATAAGCGTAAATAGTAATCAGTCTAATATAATTTCCTTATGGATTGATTATAATCAAAATGGTATTTTTGATGCAATAGAACATACACAAGTAATATTAGCAAGCACTGCAGGTACAGCCGCAGTTGCTGTATTTAATGTTCCAGCCACAGCTTTGTTGGGTCTTACGGGTATGCGTGTTAGAACCCATAATACTGGTAACGCAAATGGTCCAACAGATGCCTGTAGTAATTTTTGGGCAGGCGAAACTGAAGATTATGCTATTACAATAAACGCCGGTGTTATTTGCTCTGGAGCCCCAGGTTCAAATACAATTTCTGCTCTCCAATCTACAATTTGTCCGGGATTTAATACTAGCTTAAGTTTGGTTAATTCCTACACTACAACTGGTTTAACATTTCAGTGGGCTTCTGCCACAACTTCATTAGGTGTTTACTCAGCTATAGCAGGCGCAAGTTTAACTGGTTATACTACTCCTGCTTTATTTTCAACTATTTGGTACAGATGCGTTATTACTTGTATAGCGGGTCCTACATCAATTACAGTTTCTCCTATTCCTGTAAATGTTATTGCTACAACTACAAATAACGTACCTTATTTTGAAAGTTTTGAATCAATTTCTTTTAATAATCAACTACCAAACTGCTCGTGGTCGGCATCAAGCCCTACAACAATTTGTCAAACCTATACCTCGGCTCCTGGCTCATTTAATAGAATTGCCAATACTGGAACTAAATTTGCTTCTTTTCAGTATAATGGCAGCCCAGCAGAATATTTTTATACCAATGGCATTTTATTAAATGCAGGTACAACTTATTCTGCAAGTATTAGATACATTACTGATGGATTAAGTGGTTGGAACGAGATTGCTGTTTTATATGGTGCAAGTCAAACACCTGCAGGCTTAACAAACATTGCATCTTTAACTAGTGGTTTAACAAATACAACTTATTCAACCTTGGGTGGCATATTTACTGCAACAGCAACAGGAATATATTATATTGCGATTAAAAATATTGCATCTTTCTCACCTTGGTATTTTACATTTGATGACGTATCTGTTGTAACTGTTCCTGCATGTTCGGGTGCACCTGCAAGTAATACTGTATTGGCTTCGTTAACTAATGTCTGTCCATCAAGTTCTGTTGCTTTAAGTTTGGCAAACTCTTATACTGTAGGTGGGTTAACCTATCAATGGGCATCTGCTACAAGTTTTGCGGGGCCTTATACAATTATACCTGGTGCAACTTTAAGTACTTACACTGCTACTAGCATGACGGTAAACACTTGGTTTAATTGTGTAATTACATGTACCGCAGGACCAGCAAGTACAACCGCAACGCCGCTACAAATTACGGTTGGTGGTAATCCTTGCCAGTGTTTGGCATATTGTACATCATTTGCTTCAAGCATAAACGACGACGAGATTTTCAACGTTACAATAGGTACTTTAAATAACACATCTTCATGCAGCCAAACAGGTGGTTTTGGCTCTTTAATTAACCGATATTCAAATTATGCAGGTACTATTGGCGCACCAAACTTAAGTGCTGGTATTACCTACCCTTTTAGCGTAACTGTTGGACAGTGTAGCGGCAGTAGTTATAGCGGAGGAGTTACAGTGTATATGGATTTAAATCAAAACGGAACTTTTACAGATCCAGGTGAACAAGTTTATGCATTACCTACCTTAACATTGTTTACAGTAGCAGGTACAATAATCTCAGGTAACATATCTATACCATCAACTGCAAGTTTAGGTGTAACACGGATGCGCGTTTTAGCCGTTGAAAGTTTTACAGGTACTTTACCTTGCGCTGCATACACTTGGGGAGAAACTGAAGATTATTGTATTAATATTTTACCTCCAACACCCTGCGTGGGAGCACCAGCAGCTAATGCAGTAGTAGCCACTACTACAAATGTTTGCATTGGAGGAAATGTAACTCTTAGTTTATTAAATACATACACTGTTGGCGGGTTATCTTACCAGTGGTACTCCTCTAGCACATTAGCTGGACCTTATGCGCTTGTACCTGGAGCAAACCTAAGCGTATTTACAAATACAAACGTAACTTCTAATATTTTTTACCAATCTGTAATTACTTGCACCTCAGGACCTGCTAGCACAACTGCAACTCCTATAAGCATTACAGTTTTAGCAGCCCCAATTTATGCCCCAGTGCCGTTTTTAGAGAATTTTGATAATACATGGCAAAATCGTTGCGATCTTAGAAATGTGCCAGTAGCCGCCAATTGGAATAGTTTCCCAACCACAGGCAATGCTTCTTGGAGACGACAAAATGATGGTGTAAGCGCTAATTGGACTGGTCCAACTACTGCTACTGTTGCCCCACTTACTGGTGCTGGTTGTGCAAACTTTCATACTTTTTGGGCATTTCCTGGAGACACCGGAACTTTAGATTTATTTGTGGCTATGCCAAATGCATCTCCTTATACAGTTAAATTTTGGTATCAAAATCCATCAGGTAGTGATTCTCTAACGGTTTACTTATCAACAAATGGAGGAAGTTCATTCACTAAACAAGGTGCATATTTTACTAATCCTACTTGGGCTCAAAAAACAATTACTTTAACTGGCGTTAGCTCACCATCATGTATTTTAAGATTTACTGCCTTAAGCGATTATAGCGATGATTTAGGTATTGATAGTTTAAAAATTACGAGTTCATGTGTTAGTCCAACAATTACTGCGAGCGCATCTAACGCTTCGGTTTGTGCTGGAGGATCGAGTACTTTAATAGTAACTGGTTTAGCCAATACTTATACATGGAGTACAAGCTCTACTTCAACATTAATTATCGTAAGCCCTACCATTGCTACAACCTATACTGTTGTAGGGTCTAATGGTGCAGGTTGTAATGACACTAAAACAATAAGCGTGGGTATTTCACCTCAACCTACTGTTGTAGCAATTTCAAGTTCAACAAATATTTGCGCAGGACAGACAGCAACTTTAACAGCAAGCGGTGCAGGTAATTATACTTGGTCGCCAGGTTTACAAACCACATCAGTTATTGTTGTTTCACCAACGGTTGTAACTACCTATACGGTGCTTGGTAGTAATGGATCTTGCACAGCATCAGCGGTTCAATCTATGTCTGTTAAACCATCACCAATAATTGTTATAACTCCGGCTACTGCTTCTATTTGTTCTACTGGAGGCTCAGCAACTTTATCAGCTAGTGGTTCAAGCAGTTACAGTTGGACTCCTGCCAATTTTGCAGGTCCATCAAATATACCAACCGTTGTAGTAACCCCAACAATAACTACTATTTATAGTGTTTCATCAACTAATTCATTAGGTTGTGTGGGTACAAAAACTGTAAACGTTACAATTGTTAATTGCGTAGGTATTGCTAAAAATAGTGCAATAAGTGATAATATATTTGTTTATCCCAACCCTACAAGCGGATTAGTAACCATTATAGTTGAAAAGAATACTGGATCATACATTTTTGAGGTAGCTGATGCAACAGGCAAATTAGTTTATAATTCTATTTTATCTAAAGCTGAATCATTAGTTAATATCACTCAATTAGCAAATGGTTTATATACTTACAAAATAACTTTAATAAGTAACAAGCAACTAATTAAACAAGGTAAGTTAATTAAACAATAAAATTTTATAGTTTATCTTATTTAAAGAGGTTGTTTTTTAAACAACCTCTTTTTTTTTAAGATATTGAAAGAAAATTAATAACGATATATTTTAAATTATTTAAGAAATATTTAGACTTAATAAACTTTGTGTTTATTTTAGTAAAAGGATAGTAAATTTAGTTTTGTTAATAAAAATACTACCTTCGTTTCTCATTTTTTAATCATAATGATTTATGGCAAAATTTAGAAGAGAAGATGCACTTGATTATCACTCACAAGGTCGCCCTGGTAAAATTGAAGTTATACCTACAAAACCTTACAGCACACAACGCGATTTAACTTTGGCTTATAGTCCTGGTGTTGCTGAACCTTGTTTAGAGATTGAGAAAAACCCAGAAGATGCTTATAAATACACAGCAAAAGGTAATTTAGTGGCAGTAATTAGCAATGGTACTGCTGTATTAGGCTTAGGCGATATTGGTGCTTTGGCTTCAAAACCTGTTATGGAAGGCAAAGGCTTACTATTTAAAATTTTTGCAGATATAGATGTGTTTGATATTGAGATTGATACCAAAAATATTGATGAATTTGTAAACACTGTAAAAAATATTGCGCCCACTTTTGGAGGTATAAATTTAGAAGATATTAAAGCCCCGGAGTGTTTTGAAATTGAACGCCGTTTAAAGGAAGTGTTAAATATACCCTTAATGCACGACGATCAGCATGGTACTGCAATTATTTCTTCGGCTGCTTTGATAAATGCAGTTGAACTTTCAAACAAAAAAATTGGCGATATTAAATTAGTAATTAATGGAGCAGGAGCATCGGCTAATTCTTGTGCAAAAATGTACATTGCAGTTGGAGTTAAAAAAGAAAACATCTTAATGTTAGATAGTAAGGGCGTTATTCATAAAGGACGGACAGATTTAGATAAATATAAAGCTTTTTTTGCCACCGAAAAAACCGATAAAAATACTTTAACTGAAGCAATTAAAGATGCAGATGCTTTTGTGGGTTTAAGTAAAGGCAATATTTTAACAAAAGAAATGGTAAAATCAATGGCGCCCAATTGTATTGTTTTTGCTTTAGCCAATCCAACTCCCGAAATTCCTTATCAAGATGCCATTGCTGCTCGCCCAGATATTATTATGGCTACAGGTAGAAGCGATCATCCAAACCAAGTAAACAATGTATTAGGATTTCCATTTATTTTTAGAGGGGCTTTAGATGTTCGCGCCACAACTATTAATGAAGAAATGAAATTAGCAGCCTCTTTAGCTATTGCAGCTTTGGCAAAAGAAAATGTGCCCGATTATGTAAACTTGGCTTATGGTTCTAAAAATTTAAGTTTTAGTACCGATTACATTATTCCTAAACCTATTGATAGTCGGTTAATATCCGTTGTGTCTTCTGCGGTAGCAAAAGCTGCAATTAATAGTGGTGTTGCAAAAAAAATTATTATTGATTGGGATGCTTATAATTTAGAACTCGAAAACCGTTTGGGTAAAGATAATAAACTAATGCGAAGCCTCGCTAATAAAGCAAAAAGTAATCCTAAGAGAGTTATTTTTAGTGAAGCCGATACATACAAAATTTTAAAGGCAGCGCAGGTAGTGCGTGACGAGGGTATTGCAAAACCAATATTATTGGGCAACAAGGAAAAAATTATAAAAATTGCCGATGATAATAATATTGATTTATTAGATATGCCAATTATAGATCCGCTTTTAGAAAACGAAAATCAACGAGATGAATTTGGCGATTTATTTTGGAAAAAACGTCAGCGCCGTGGTTTAACTCAGTTTGATGCTCGCAAACTAATGCGAGACAGAAATTATTATGGTGCCATGTTAGTTGAAACAGGTATAGCTGATGCTATGATTAGTGGTTTAACGCGTAAATATGGTCAGCCAATAAAACCTGCATTAGAAGTAATTGGTGTACATAAAGATGTGAAACGCGTAGCTGGTTTATACATTATGGTAACTAAAAAAGGGCCATACTTTTTTGCAGATACAACTATGAATGCAAACCCCACCGCGCAAGAGTTGGCTGATATTGCAGTTTTAACAGCCAATACAATAAAGCAGTACAATATTACACCACGAATGGCTATGCTCAGCTATACTAATTTTGGTAGTGCCGAAGGAGAAGTGCCAACAAAAGTACGCGAAGCTGTAAAAATATTACATAGTAATTATCCAGGATTAATAGTTGATGGCGATTTGCAAGCCAATTTTGCTGCCAATAATGGCTTGTTAAAAGAACAATTTCCCTTTAGCACTTTGGTTGATAAAAACGTAAACACATTTATATTCCCTAACTTAGCAGCAGGTAACATTGCATACAAATTAATGCAAGAATTAGGTGGGGCGGAAGCGATTGGTCCTGTTCTGATGGGTTTAAACAAACCAGTGCACGTTTTACAATTAGGCAGTAGCGTTCGCGAAATAGTAAATATGATTACAATTGCAGTAATTGATGCCCAAAATAAAAAGTAATTACTAAAAATATTTATTATAAAATTACCTTTTTAATAATTGAAATGGGGATTATAATATGATTATTGATTTTTAAACAAATACGTCATAATATTTTGTATTATTTTGAATCATTTCATATAAAATTGTGTGGCAAATTATTTGCAATTTTCTTTTATCAAATCGTTTACATCTTCATCGTAAATTTCTGTGTAACTCAATTCATTTGCTTTAAGTAGAGATTCGCATGCGTCCTTTTTTTTATTATTTTTTAAATGAACCAATGCTAAATTTTTAAATGCATAAGAGTTGGTATTATCTAAATTTATAGATTTCTCAATATCTTTATATGCCCCTTTTATATCGCCAATATTTAATTTGGCTATGCCGCGATTGCTGTAAGCATAAGCAAATTTTGGGTTTAATTCAATGGCTTTATTAAAAAAAGTTATTGCTCCAGCATAATCTTTTTGTTCGAGTTTTAAAAAAAAGCCTAAGTTATTATAACCAATTTCTTTACTTAACGAATCTAATTGCATAGCTTTTTCAATGTCTATTTTTGCACCATCAAAATCTTTTTTATACGATTTACTAATACCTCTATCGTATAACGACAATAAATCTTGCGAATTAATTTCGATTGCTTTACTAAAGTAATAAATTGCACTATCCCATTGTTTTTTTTGATTAAAATTGCTACCAATTAAGCGAATAGCTTTAATAAAATTTGGCTGGTCGTTAAGTGTAATTCGCAGCACAGCAATTGCCTCATTATACTTTTTTAAACTTTGGTAAGCTTTAGCTTTATTTAAGAATAAGCCTTCGTCGTTAGGTTTGTAATGTAAGCCTTTATCGCACCACTCAATACATTTATCGTATTTTTTTATAATTAAATATATACTTGCTTTGTAATTATAGGCTTTTACAAATTCTGTTTTTACAGCAATTGCTTCGTCTAAATCGTCTAAAGCCGAATTGTAATTACCAAGTTGTACCCTGCAATAGGCACGGCTAAATATAATTTCCGCAATTTTATAACTATTCTTTATTTCGTTTTTATATTCTAAAGCCTTAGTAAATTTATCAATAGCACCTTTATAATTATTTTTTTCGATTTGGGTGTAAGCTTCGTTTAAATAAACAGAGTAGTTATTTTGAGCCCGAAGTGTAATGGACGCTAACAGCAATGTAATAAAAAGTAGTTTAGTCATAATTATTTAAGATTAATTTTTTTCGAATATTATATTTTTTTTATTAAAGTCGGCCGCAGCATTTATAACATCTTTAAATTTTTCGAAATTAGCTAATGGATAATCAATAAGTTGATAATCTTCGTAAACAGTAACAATTATTTTATTATCCTTTAAGGAGTATGTTGATTTAAAAGTTGCAGCATCTTTATCGTTTATTCTGCAAACTGTATTAAGTTCTAAATCTTTTAAATTTGTTGCTTTGTAGCCGTTTGGAATTACAATTTCAATATCACGTTTAAAAGAGTGTGTATAAACTATTTCGGCATTATTTTTCCGTTCTCCTTCTTGGTATAATTGGGCTTGTGGGCCAATTAATAAACCTACTTTAAATATAAATTTATTACCAGCGTTTTCTAAAAATTCATTTTGGTCGATAGTATATTTTACAAGCATGGGTTTGGTAAAAACATCTTTTTCTTCAACGTTTTGTATTTCAAAATTTTTAATGCTTTCGGTTGTTTCTGTAATCATATAATTTTTTTTATTTTCTTCCTTTTGTTCGGTGTTAAAATACCGGTAAACGGGTTGTATATAATAAGCTGAATAACCAAATAAATTTTGTTCAACAATTAGTTTGGCTTCTTTTTTATCAAAATCTAATTGAGCGGTAACGTTGTAATTGTGGTACGAATTTGAGTAAGTTGGTGCAGTAATAAATTTAATTTTTGAAGAAGCTGTATTTAAATCACCCAAACTTACTTCTTTAATAAAAACGGCTTCGCAATTGGTGTTATAAGGATTAGGATAACCAAGGCGACTATAAATATTTATAGGCGAAAAATATTTATTTAATTCGTTTATATATATTAAATAATCTTTAATAAATATATAAGATGCCAATTTTGAATCGAATTTAAAATCAGTTCTATCGTTAGTTAATACAACTTCAAACGGAATACTTAATTTTTTAAATGCTGTGGCATAAAATTTTAAAGTATTAGTATAATTTATTTTTTTTGTGTCAATTGATTTTTCTAAGTCGGTATTCACGCCATCGTTCAATTCGAAATTTATTTTTAAAATCGATTCAATAGCTTTAATTTTTTCTTCATTGCTTGAAAGTTTTGAAATTTTATTTTTATCTAGAAATTTTTCAACAGCTTTCATTTCATTTTTTTCGGTAGTATATATAGCGTTGTAATAATCTTTTGCAATTGTTTCCCAAGTATATGTTTTTGATGTTTTTTTATTTGAGTTATAAGCTAATTGAATAATGTAGCCCATACAGTTGGCGTCGCCAGCACTGTATTTTTCGGTTTTAACCCTACCAATATTTTTTTGAGCTAGTACTAATTGATTTTTTTCTTTATTGCTTGTATCGGCAATAAAATTATTAATGCCATTATAACATTTTGTATCATACACTAAATTTTTTGGCGAAATTAGACGTACTTCGTATTCTTCAATAGGGTTTTTTGCAGTAATAACACGCGACATATAGGGGTTAAATTGTTTTTTATTGGTATACAATATTTCTACATCGCACCCTACTTCAACGCCATCAATCGCAAAAATGGTAAACGGTCCTTCGTTTTCATAATTATCAATACGTTTAACGGTTTCTTTATTAAAATATATTATTTTATTAGTTAGCGTAATAACACGCGCTTTTAACTCAATTTCATCGTTTACACTGCGCGTAGATATGTACCCTTTATTAACGGCATCAATAGCTTTGATATTATTTACATGGTAAATAGTGTGTTTGGTTTCGTAAATTACGGGTTGTCCGTTGGCCTCGTAAGCTACTTCGAAAAAACTTTTATCACATACAAATACCAAATCGTGCGATAAATCACTAGTGCTTGGTTTAAATACTGTGGGTTGTTTTTGCCAATTGTAGTTTTTATAATAAAAATCTTGTGCATAATAATTTACACATAGGTTAATTATTAAAAGTGTAAAATATCTTTTCATATCTGTATATTATTTTTTTTATTCGTAACAGGGTTTAGCCAGCTTAGTAATTTTTTTATGTTTTGGTAAACATTTTTATTTCATACTATTTATTTATTAATGATACTAAATTTGATTTTGTTTTTTTGTAACTTTCTATTGCTACATCCCAATTTTTAAAATTGTTATTACCAATATAAATTTTATCAATTGAAATTGTATTTTTAAAAATTAAGTTATCGTTTATTTTTTTATAATTTAAATTAAAGCTAAGTAAATTATTTACACTACTAACGTTTTCGGGTAAAAAATCTATTTTATACTTAGTATCTAAATTTAAATTTACAGTTAATTCAGTTACTTCGGTATGCAAAAAACTAATATCGTATTTTCGTTTTTGAGCATGTAGTTTATCAAAATAATCTTTATTAAAATTTAAGTTTAATAAGGTTAAGTTATTTGTTTGGGTTAAATAATTGTAAATTTTAAATTTATAAATAATTTTTAGCGGATTGTTAATTGTGTTCTGAGTAATATAAAATGTATCTAAAGTGAATTTATTATTTCCTTTTTCAAAATAAGCTCTAAAATATTTTTTTTGTTGTTCGTAAGCATTTTTATCTAAATAATTACATATCAAAATTTTTTGGTAACCGTTTACTTCAAAATATCCAATGCCCTCAATTACATTATCCTTTAAAATTGTAAGCATAACGCTATCTTTTTCGATATTTAAATTTTTAGGAATTATAGGAACTTTAGCAATAATAAATTCGGTATTACTAATACCTACTAAGCCTTCTTTACCTTGTATCATACTTGTTGGTAATTTAAAAGGATGGAATTTACCGGTAGCATCTAAAAAAATTGTATCGGTTTTTGAAACATAGCAGGCAATCATATGGTTGGCGCAAGATGGCGATGCAAATTCGGTAAACTGATAAGGTATATCGCGAGTTCCAATCCAAGTATGGTAAACAGGTAACTTGGCAATTTTGCCCATATTAACAATTAGGTTTGCCATATCCTTACAATCACCAAATTTACGGTTACATACAAGGCTTGCTTCACGTGGTATATAACCACCAAGACCATCTTCATAAGCTAAATAAGCAATATGATTTTGTACCCAATAATATATTTTTTCTAATTTTTGTAAATCGCTTGTTAGGCCTGCGGTAAGCGAATCAGTTAATTTTTTTAAATAGTCATCGCTACTTAAATCGGTATTTTTTAATAAAGATTTATTCCAAGTATATAAATTTTTTAAACTGCCACAAATTTCAACGGTGCTATCTTTACCTTTGTAATTTTTAATGCTTAATAAAATATACGATGCCTTGCCTTTATAACTTGGGTCGTAATCTTCATCCTTTAAAGGTTTTATGGTATCAAACAAATAATTAATAGTTAATTGTTTTTTTTTTTGTACTTCGGTTTTGTTGTAAGATGTATTTTGGTTATTAATTTCTTTAATTTTTAAATCAATAGTTGCGTTTGGGTAATTTATTTGAAATGATGATTTAATAACTGGATAATAATCACCAATGTAAAAACTACCAAAAAAGCGAGGTTCTAAATACTCTTCATCGTAACTTATCGTAACTATATCGCCCGAATTAACGTCTGAAAAATCGATATTATAATAATGCGAATTATCATAAAATACACCATTGTATTCGTCGTGCTCAGATTTAAAATCAATTTTAGTTATTTTTTTTTTGTGATATTTTTTGCCTTTTAATACCTTTATATAGGCTTTAATATTTGATATTTTTATAAAATCGTCGGTGCGAATTTTTTTATTTTTAGTCGAAAGATTACTGTTTAAAATAAGAAAATCTTGTGTTTTGTGTTTTACAATAGTTAATTTATTTTTATTAATTTTAAGTTCAGCAACATCTTTACTATTAAGATATATTACGCCTTCGTTAGGATACAATAAATTTAATTTATCTAAATTTGGGTTTTGCGATAAAATAAAAGTGCAATTAAAAAATATAAAAAAAATTATTAACTTATTTGTAAGCATAAGGTTCGCCGTTGTATGATAATAATGCTTTTAATAATTGCCCTTTTTCATCGTAATACATACTCCAGCCATGTTTGTTGCCGTATTTGTAATTTATTTCTGATTTTAGTTTACCGTTTTCATAAAAAGTTTGAAACTTACCGTGTTTAGTTCCAAAGTAATTGCCTTCGCTGGTTTTTAAAGTTCCGTTTGGGTAATAGGTTTTAGTAGTTTCATTTTCATAATCATATACAAAATTTTCTTCGGAGGCTAATTGTCCGTTTGAGTAATAAAAATTTCTTTTGCCGTTTAAATCGCCGTTTGTGTAATTAGCTTCCATTGATTTTTTTCCGTTTTGAAAATAGCAAAGTACTTTTGAATCATCTTTCTTTATTTCTAAAGGTTTTACTAAATTACCCGAGGCATCTTTGTAAGTATAATTTACTAATAAATCGTTTAAAAAATTACGCTGACAAATTAATTCGCCAAAGGCATCGTAAACATTAGATGCGCCTTGTACATTTCCATCAGAATATATAAGTTCTTTATATATTTTTCCGTTATCATGATACACTATACACTTACCATTTTTTTCGCCATCGTCATAATTATATTCCGATTCTATTTTTCCGTTATCAAAATAATCAATATCCTTACCTTCAATTTCATTATTAAAATAAGGGGTTTCGTTAGTAATTTTTCCGAACTCATTATATCGAATTAAATTACCTTCTTTTTTACCTTTTATATTATTTACTTGATTTAAAATTTTACCATCGGGGTAATATACCGTTGATAAACCTTCGGCATAATCTTTTTTAAATTCTTTATAATAATACGATGCTCCAGTTTTTTCGTATTTTTGATTTATAATGCCCGTTCCACCAGGTAAATCGATATTTTGATATAAATTACCAGTTGTATCGTTATAGGTAACTTTAATTATACAGCCTTCTTTATATAATTCTTCGTTATTAAGTTTACCGCTAACATCGTAATAAACATTCCAGCCATCAACTTCATTATTAGTGTAATAATAAATTTTTTCTAAGCTTCCGTCAATTCTATAATGTTTCCAATAGCCTTGTTTATTATCGTTAATAACTTCGCCTTCTTTTTGCAGGTTGCCATTAATAAAGTAGTATTTTGAGAATCCATTTTCTTGATTGTTTTTAAAATCACGTTGGGTATGCGTTTTACCATTGGCAAAATATTCTATGTATTTACCTTCGTTTTTACCTTCTTTGTAATTTACATCATCGGTTAAAACACCATAGGTTGAAAAGGTTTTCCAAATACCATCTAAATCGCCATCGCTTACGCTACCCTCGCGCCTTATAATGCCATTAGGGTAGTATTGTATTAATTTAAAGTTTTTACCATTTACTTTATTATCACAAATTTTAGTTGCATCTTTTTTATAAGCTCTATATTCTAAAAGTTTACCTTTTTTATATACATATTCTTCCCAAAGTATTTTATCGTAATCGTAATATTTTTGAGTGCCGTTATATTTATTGTCTGAGTAATTTTCTTCACTTTTTAAATTACCATTATCAAAATAGGTTAACCACAATTCCTCTTTTTCGCCATCGTTATTATATTTACCTGTTGAAGAAAGTTTGCCACTTTTATGATAAAATTTCCATTCGCCAACTGGTTTATTTTTTAAGTAAACTCCTTCGCTTTGTAAGGTGCTTTTATCGTTATTATAATATTGTTTTGATGGCCCCTCTTGCTTATTATTTACAAATGTTGATTTATAATAGAGTTTGCCATTATCGTAATACTCGGTAAAATCGCCCAAAAGAATATCTTCGTTATTTTTTACAGAATATTTTGCAGAACCATTTCGGTAAAAATTCTTTTCAATCCCACTAATTTTGCCATCAATATACTCTTTACTAATTCTAACATTACCGTTAGAGAAATAGGATTTACCTTCGCCTACAATTTGGTTGTTAATTAAATTAAATTCGAGTTTTGGATTGTTGTTTAAGTAAAATGTTTTGTAAACAACTTCAAAACCATTTTTGTAGGTAATTTCTTTTTCAATATCGCCAGTTTTGTAATAAAATCGCCATTTATCGTCACGTTTTCCATTAATAAAGGCACCTTCAGATTTTTTAATACCGTTATTGTAATAATAATTCCAATAACCAATATTATCGTTTTTATCGTTTTTTAAACCTGCGGCCGATATTTTATTGTAATAAAAATAATGGGGCACTTTTACGGTTTGATTATTTAAATTTTCGTTATAATTTGCTAAATTATTACATACATAATTATAAGCCCAATCATTAAATTTTGTTACATCGCTTTTATTTTTTTCTATCCATTTTGTAATTTTTTCAATTTTCATACTTACGAGTGTATGATATACATATGGTTCTAAATACTTTTTAGCGTTTAGTTCTGCAAAAAAAACACCATAAAACTCATTATAAAATCCCTTTACATCTTTATACTTTGAAATATTTTCGGTTAATAATTGAATTTGTTTTATTAAATCATAATTTAAATCAGTTTTTGATTTATATTTTTCTCCTAATGCCGCTTTAGATTTAATAATACTTTCAAATTCAGAAAAATCGTTATCGTTATTAAGTTCAGGTATCGAAATTGCTGTATCTATAACTAATTCTTGTTTTGAAATTTTTTCAATATCAATTACTAAATTTCCTGCTCTTTTTGTAGAATTTTCTACAATCAAAAAAAATTGAGCAGCTAGCATAGCACATGTTATATTATTTTGTCTATATGCCAACGAAAATAATTGGTAATGGCTACTGGCATGCATAGGGTTTATATGTATTGATTTTATAAATTGCGTATAAGCTTCAGCATATTTTTTTTGGCGTAATTTTAAAACACCAATTTCGTAAACAAACGAATTATTTAGAGGATAATCTTTTATGCCCTGTTCAAATATTTTTTGTGCTTCATCGTATTTTTTTAAATTATCTAAAAAATCAGCTTTAAAAATTAAAATATTTGGAGTATAGTCGTTTTTTAATTTTAATAATTCGTTGCATAAAACGATACCTTCTTCATCTTTTTTTGTAGTAAGGAAGGTGTTTAAAATTTCTAAGCCAGCTAAGTAAAAATTAGAGTCGTTACGATGCACTTTTTTGAATTCAATTAATGCATCATCATATTTCTCTTTGTCATGAAATTCAATTCCTTTTCGAATTAAATCAATTGATTTTTCTTTTTCAGAAGTTTGGCCATTTATTTTAATAGCACACATTAAAAGAATAAAAAATAAAATAGAACTTATATTAATTTTTTTCATAACTATCAAATATCAATAATTTTATTCTAATAGAATTATTTTATATTATATTTTTTTTGTAAAAAGGATTAAAGGTCTTTTATATTGTTATACAAATTTGTTAAAGATAATTTTATATTAGAATAAGTAAAAGTCACATTTAAAAGCTATTTTAAATTTAAAAATTAATATAAATTAAGATTGTTTCTTTTAACAAATTAGCGACTAACAATTACTTTCTTAACCGTTTTTTGTATTCCGTTAGTTATACTAACAAAATAAATTCCTTCAGGTTTGTCACTAATATTAATACTAATTACATTGCTAGTAACATTTTCTAGCGAGTTATTCGATATTTCTTGCCCTAATGAATTAAAAATTCTAACATTTATTTTTTCTTCTTTAGGTAAAGTAAATACTAAATTAAATAACCCGTTGTTAGGGTTTGGCATAATATTTATATTACTAGTAAATTCGCTTAAATTTTCATTAATACCAACAATTGGGCGGCAACTCACAATTGGCAAAATAGCTAATTGCACTTTAGCACTCCTATTACTGCGCAATGTGCGCCAGTTGTTACCAAAAGTTAATAGCCAACTGCTAGAATCGTTAACTAAATTTGTTTTAGTATTACTAAATATTCTAATACTATCTGTAGGCGAGCCAAAAGGTGTTCTTACGGATGCAAAAAAGCCTGTTAAAGGAATAATTCCTGGTACTGCAAATGTAAATTTATAAGGAATTATTTGTGTATTAACAAACGTATAGGTTGGCGAACCGCAATAGGTAATACTTTTTGGTTTTGGTGTAAATGAAACTATACTTCCTAAGCTAGCAGTAGTTTGTCCTATTGATATATTAGGACCACTACCTGTCGTTCCTCCATACAATGTACAATAAATTAATGTTGATGGTAACGCTGCTTTTGTTCCCAAACTATCAAAAAGCACTATCACATCTGCAACCTGCGGGTTAGGAGTATCGCTGTAACTTCCAGCAGTATAAAACTGAGCAAACTCCTTATCTTTATAACAATTGGTACCTGTTAAAAAGCCAGTATTACTTGCAGTTTGGCAGGCCGATACTAAACTGTTAATTGGTGCGGCATAAGTAATTAATGTATCTATTTTTTTAATTATTCTAATAGTATCTAAACATTTAGGACATTTAGCTACATTAAGCACTGTCATAGAAAAAGTTGAAGTATTAGTGGTATTGGTAACAACTAATGTTAATGTGTAATTACCTGGTGCGGTAAATGTAATTGCGGGAGATGCTACTGTACTGCTTGCAACAATTGATGCATTTGGCGAAGATGACCATGAATAGCTTGGAGAGGTGCCAGCAGAAGTATTTACTGGATTGAACGCCTGACCAACACAAGGTTTTACTGGTAAAGAAAAAGATGCAACCGCAGGACCAGCTGTAGCGGTAACTATACTACATAAACCGTGTGTGCCTAATAAACTTCTAAAAGTTGCTTGCGTCATAGCTGTTTGCGCGCGCGTATTTTGATCGTTTGTAAACATAAACATACAAAGGTCGTCAGTATAATCCATAAAGTTCATTGTCATAGGTCCAGGCGCACTTGGCGAACAAGCATCGGTAAAAGTTGAAAGAGGGCACCCAAAAACAGAATTTGCAGAATTTGGAGTATCCGCACAATTATCAGTTCCCGTGCAAGCACCACCATCATCTCCCCAAGTATGTATTAAGCCTAACCAATGCCCTAATTCATGCGTAAGTGTTCTACCTTTATGATACGGCGGAGCGGTAGCTGTACCAATGCTTCCAAACGAAGTGTTTAAAACTACTGCACCATCATTAGTTGCGTTACCTCCACCTGCAATGCCTGGTAAACTTGTACCTGCCGGAAAAGTGGCATAACCCAATAAACCACTACCTAAATCAGCAACCCAAACATTACAATACCTAGTTGGATCCCAAATTGTAGAGGGTTTAATAGTAGGGTCTATATATCCAGAACTATATGGACCTGCTGTCCAACCTTTTAAATTTCTATCAATTCTATCAATGCCTGGCTCAACTAAAATACCACCTGTTGGATTTTTTACCGCTAAACAAAAACTAATTTGAAAATTAGCATTTACAGGTACAAAAGCAGCCGGTGCATTACCATTGTTTAAACCCGTACCTGCGAAATCAGCATTTAAAGTATTTATTTGGTCAATTACCTGTGCTTGGCTAATGTTATCTCCTACTCCTATCGCCTGCCCATTGTGTATTATATGCACAATAATTGGTATTACCCAAGGTGATGGTTGAGATTTACCACTTTTAATGTCGGCATTTCGCTTGGCAACTTCAGCATTAAACCAATCGTTCCATTCTTTACTTGGTGTTTGTGTGCCACAAGTTCTGCCTTTGTTTAAATCAAAATTTGGTTGTGCAAAAATGCTTAATAAACTTAAAAAACAACAGCTAATTAAAAGTAATTTTTTTATCATAATTTATGGTTTGATATAATTCAACTAATGTATTAAAAAATTTTATTCAAAAAAAATTATTCGCTCATTTGTTTATATTAATAAATAAATAAAACTTGAATTTTAAAATCTATGCTATAGCTTTGTATCGTTTAATAAAAAACTAAAATTATTTAGAAAAAAATATAGTATTGAATGAAATATAAAAGAGTTCTTTTAAAATTAAGCGGCGAAGCACTAATGGGTAATAAAGGTTTTGGTATTGATCAAAATCGTCTAATGGAATATGCTACCGAAATAAAATCGGTTTACGACGCTGGCTGTCAGGTAGCCATTGTAATTGGTGGAGGAAATATTTTTAGAGGGATACAAGCAGAAGAGGGTGGAATGGATCGAGTTCATGGCGATTATATGGGAATGTTGGCTACCGTTATTAATAGTATGGCAATACAAAGTGCTTTAGAAGGCATAGGTGTGCAAACTCGTTTACAAAGTGCCATTAAAATGGAACAAATTTGCGAGCCATTTATTCGCCGGAAAGCTGTTCGACATTTAGAAAAAGGTAGAGTAGTAATTTTTGGTGCAGGTACTGGTAATCCTTATTTTACAACTGATTCAGCAGCTGCCTTAAGGGCCATAGAAATTGAAGCCAATGTAATATTAAAGGGTACACGCGTAGATGGTATTTACACTGCCGACCCCGAAAAAGATAAAACAGCCACAAAATACGAAACAATTACGTTTGAGGAGGTTTACGAAAAAGGCTTGGAAGTAATGGATATGACCGCCTTTACCCTATGTAAAGAAAATAATTTGCCAATTATTGTGTTTGACATGAATAAACAAGGCAATTTACTAAACTTAATCAATGGCACTAAAGTAGGCACTTTGGTTGAAGTGTAAATATAAAAAACATTTTAAATACCCTAAGTCAATAAATGGAACATTTCGACCTAATTGTTATTGGTGCTGGCCCAAGTGGATATGCAGGCGCAATGCGTGCTATTGATTTTGGTAAAAAAGTTCTACTTGTTGAAAAAAAACGCATTGGCGGCGCGGGTATTTATAACGGTGTTTTAACATCTAAAACCCTTTGGGAACAGGCATTGAAAGTACTTTCTATTCGTGAATTAATACCTGATTATACGCCAAAATTTGAAGCCATTGTTAGAATTATAGACGAAGCAGTTTTTGAGCGAAAAACACAGGTAACTATTCACTCACAACTTTTACAAAAACAAAAGCACCGATTATTTTATTACGAAAAAGGCACTGCAAAATTAAAAGATAAACATACCGTTACAATAACTAAAGAAGATGGAACATTAAAAACTGTTACTGCTGATTTTATTTTAGTAGCAACTGGTAGTCGCCCACGCAAGCCTGCAAATATTACGGTTGATGAAGAAACTATTGTAACAAGTGATGGCATTAAAAATTTTACAGAATTCCCCAAAAGTATGGTAGTTTTAGGTGCTGGAGTTATTGGTTGCGAATTTGCTACTATTTTTAGTTGTTTTGGCACAACAAAAGTTAGTTTAATTGATAAAGCCGATCGTATTTTACCTTTTGAAGATAAAGATATTGCTGATGTTATTAAAAATAATTTAGAAATTAATAATGCAAACGTTCATTCAGGCGCATCGCTTAAGCGTATGGAAATTATTAATAATAAAGTTGAGTACGAATTAGAATATAAAAATGGTGGTATCGAAATATTTACCGTTGATAAAGCATTAATTTCTATTGGGCGTATACCAAACATCGAAAACATTGGCTTAGAAGAAGCAGGCGTTAAATTAAACGAACGTGGTTGTGTGTGGGATGATGATACACAAACCAATATGAGCAATATTTTTGTTGCAGGCGATGTAACTACCGAAGTAGCACTTGTAAATGTTGGTGAGCGCGAAGCACGACATGCTGTAGTTAGAATGTTTGGTCCAACTATTAAACCTTTATCTTACAAAAATATAGGTAGTATTATGTTTTTAAACCCCGAGGTAGCTGCCGTAGGAATGAATGAGCAAGAATGTGTTGCAAAAGGCTTAGCACATAAAGTGGTTAAATTAGATTTTAGTACCAATGCGCGAGCTATTGCAATGCGCAAAACACAAGGCTTTTTTAAAATAATTGTAACTAACGATAGCGGTATGCGTATTTTAGGTATGCGTGCCGTTGGCGAGCATGCTAGCAGTGCCATTCAAGCAGTGTCATATTTAATACATACCAACCAAGGTATTAAAGAACTAGCAGATATGATGCATCCACACCCTAGTATTATTGAGGGTGTGCAAGAATGTTTACGTATGTTATTAAATAAATCAATTTACAAACCTTATATTTTTAAAGATAGATTAAAATGTTATACCTGCGAAAACGGTGTGTGCACTCCGATTGAGAGTTTGGTTTAAAATTTTCCCAATTAAAACCTGAGTTATAAATAATTAAGATTAATTACAGCAAGGTTTTTCGAATTAAAAATAATATAAAATATTTCACATTTTTTAATTTAGTCTTTATCAAATTACCATTAACTTTGATATAATTTATGAATAAGCGTTCGCTCACCATAATTTCTATTTTATTTTCGGTTGCCTTGATGGTACTCATTTTTTTTCAGGTATATTGGATTCGTAATGATTTTAAAATAAAGGAAGAAGTTTTTGAGCAAAAAGTAAATGAAGCCTTAAACAATACCTCAACAAAATTAGAACGTTTAGATACCGTTAGCATTTATAAACGCACCAAAGTTACACGCCAAGGCATAAAATTAAATGGTATTTTAAATTCTAAAAATCCAAATGCTTTAAGTTTTAGAGTTTCTGAAATTTTAAATATAGATAGTAATGGTTATCAATATAGCCGAATGACCTCTAAAGATTTATCGGCAGACTCGTTACAATTTAATCCAAAAATTAAATCGTTTTTAGATAATATTAAAGATAATAAAAATGGATTTCAAAACCCAAGCAACGATTTATTTAATAAAAGTATAACAAAAGGTAACGATATTTTTAAAGAAGAGTACACATTTGATTATTACAACAATTACAAACAAAAAATAGATACCTTATTATTAGATTCAATTTTAAATTTTGAATTAAAAAAGCAAAACATTAACGCAAAATATAATTATTATTTAACGGCTCTTTATCCAGGAAGCCCCCACCGTAGCGATTTAAAATTTGCAGAAAGTATGGATGATAGTGTAGGCGTTGTTTACAAAATTAGTTTATCGCCAGGTAACCGTTTTCTAGACCCTGAATATTTAATAGTTTATTTTTTAAATCAAGATAAAGCAATTTTTAGAGGAATGTGGGTAATGTTAATTACATCTATTATCGTTATTTTAATTTTAATTATTTCGTTTTATTACATTATGGCAAGTAATTTAAAGCAAAAAAAACTATCACAAATTAAAAACGATTTTATTAGTAATATGACACACGAATTTAAAACGCCCATCAGTACCATATCATTAGCTAGCGAAATGCTTAGCGATGCAAGTATTTCTCAAACACCCGATAAACAGCATAAGTACTTAAAAATGATTCGCGATGAAAATAAACGCCTAAGCGTATTAGTAGAAAGTATTTTACAAACATCAATTTTAGACAAAGGCGAATTTAAATTAAAGCCCTCAGAGCTCGATATTCACGAAATTATAAATATTGCAATAAATAATACGCAACTATTAATAGCCCAACGCCAAGGTAGCGTGCACACTTTTTTAAAAGCCACCAACTTTAAATTAATGGCAGATAAGGTGCATTTAACCAATATTATTTTTAATTTAATTGATAATGCGATAAAATATACCAAGCAACATCCAGAAATTGTAGTTACCACCTATAATACAGCCGAAGGAATTATGATAGAAATTAAAGATAACGGTATTGGTATTAGCAAAGAAAATCAACGAAAAATATTTGATAAATTTTACCGCGTACCTACTGGCAATGTTCATAATGTAAAAGGCTTTGGTTTAGGTCTATCTTATGTATTAGCAGTTGTTTTAAAACACAATGGCACAATTTCGGTAGATAGCGATTTAGGCAAAGGAAGCATTTTTAAAGTACATTTACCATTCATAATAAAAGACTTTAAAGCTTAAAATAAATAGTATTAATACTCTTCTCATATACTAAAAACCATAAGTGAAATTTAAGATATTATCTCAAAGCTATAAAAATAGTATCTAATATTAAGTAAAAAGCTTGTACTGAAATTTAAAAATTAGTATTGCAATTGCACGTAACCTTTATATATGGTTTTTGTATCGTCGCCTAAATCTAAAATATAATAGTAAGTACCTGTTGGTAATTTGTCTCCACCAGTTTTACCTGCTACATTTGCTGCACCTGTCCAATCATTTCTATAAGGTTTAGCTGAAAAAATTAAATTACCCCAACGGTTAAATACTTGCAAACTATTTTTTTGATAAGCATCTAATCCCTTAATTTCAAAAGTTGGATTGTATAAATCGCCATTTGGTGTAAAAACTTCTGGTATAACGCCTAAACCTTCTAACACTTCAATTACAATTGATGCAGTAGAAGTACAAGGTCCGTTAATTGCAGTTAAAACAACAGTAAATGAACCGTTATTTGCGTAAATATTTGATGGATTTGTTTGAGAAGATGTACCGTTACCAAAGTTCCAATCATAAGATGTAGCACCTAAACTTTGGTTTGTAAAATTAACTGTTAAAGGAGCCGGACCTGTTAATGGATTCGCAGTAAATTGTGCAAAAACAGTGCTAGTACTTACGCTTACAGTTTGGGTTATTGAACATTGTGAAACATTATCTATAACATATAACGTATAAGTGCCAATACCTCCAATTATTGGGCTTGGTGTAGTTGCCCCATTTAAAATACCAATACCCGACCATATAAAACTTACATTTGAATTTGTAGTACTAGCGCTTAAATTAGTGGTGGTACTACCGCAAGGTATTAGCCCACTTGAAGCCGCAGTGTATGTTGGTGCTGTTGTTGCGCCACCCACAGTAAAACTTTGTACTATTTGACAACCATTAGCTGTATTTGTTGCTACTACACTGTAAATACCTGCAATAACTGCATTCATAGTAGCCGTAGTTGCCCCGTTGCTCCATAAATAACTAACACCACTTGTTGGCGTAACCTGTGCCGTATAACTTAAAGTAGGTGTTTGGCAACTTATATTATTAAAACCTGTTGCCGAACTTAAAGTTAACGTAGGAGCGCTGCCGTTACTTATGGCAGCAACTGTAAACGAATTAGCGCAACCATTTGCAGTGTTTGTATAACTAAGTGTTAAAATAGTATTACTTGTAGTTTGAATTGCTGAGTTTGTAGTTGAACCAACAATATTCGCACCTGTCCAATTATACACTAAACCCGTGCTTGGCGAAAAATTAGGACTAATAGTAACCACAGTATTAGTACAATTTAAGCTTGGTGCACTTGTTATTGTTGCCGTTGGCTGAAAATTACCAGGCGTAACTGTAACAATTAAACTATTAAGAGGCGTTGAACAACCATTAACAGTATTAGTAACTACTACACTATAAGTTCCGGCTTGCGTAAATGCAACTGTTGGACTAATTGCACTCCCCACAATTCCGCTACCCGTGCTTGAAGTCCAAGAATAAGTAACTCCCGTTACTGTTGTAGTTACAGAAGCTGTTGGATTCGGAACTGAACAAGTTATTACTAATGAATTTGTGTTTAAAAAAGATGCAGGTGCTCCAGCAGCTGGCGAAATTGTTGCTGTAATAGGAAAAAAAGCCGTGTTGCATCCATTAGCCCCAATAGCAACTACTGTAAAAATACCCGTACCAGTAACGTTTACAGTTGCGCTATTACTGCCCGAAGTTATTGCTCCAGTTCCAGGAGATGTCCAAGAATAAGAGCTTGCACCAGTTGAATTGGCAGTTAAAGTAGATGCGTTAGAAGCGCAAGTTAACGTAATATCATTAACTGCAATAACAGGTGTACTTGGTGCTGTAAAATTACCAATTGCAGAAACATTGGTAATACCCGTGCATTGATTAGATGTATTAGTAATAGTAACTGTGTAAACGCCTTGGTTTGTAGTTACAAAATTTGGGGAAGTACTCGCAAAACTACTAGGCCCTGACCATAAGTACGTAAATGGGCCGGCGCCAGTTGCGTTTGCACTTATAGTAGCGTTTGTAGAACTGCAAGTAAGAATGTTTGTTATATTTGCTGTGGGTGTAACAGGTGCATTGTTAGCGGTAATTACATAATTTGTATTACCTGTACAACCATTTGATGTTTGAGTAACAGCTAAGGTGTAAACCCCTGCTGCATTTGCTGTAATAGCTGCATTATTTGTTGCTCCAACAATTCCAGGTCCAGTCCAAGTATAAGTAATACCTGCGGCTGGCGTTACAACCCCCGTTGTAGTAAATACCGTATTTACACAAGTAATTACGGCACTATTTGAAGTTAAGTTTGGAACTGGTGAATTTAAATCAGGAATTACAGTAAAGGTTAAAAAAGAAGAACAACCTGTAACTGGGTGAGTAGCAGTTAATGTATAAATTGTTGTAGATGTAACCAAAGCAAAGTTATTAGTTTGTAAACCTGCAAAACCTCCGCCAGAAGATGTCCAATTATAAGTAGTACCAGCTGGAGTAGCAGTACCAGTTAAAAGCACGTTTGCTGTACCACAACCTTTATAAGCAGTCTGCGTAGCAGCACTTAAAACTGGTTGGGTTAAAGTTTGTGTAACATTTATTGTTGTTGGTGCGCTGGGGCAACCATTAGCTGTATTTATTAAATTTAATGTATACGTACCTGGAGCATTTACGCCTATTGTTTGTAAGTTGTTGGCTGTAACTATATTTGTTCCACTTGGTGCCGTCCACAAATAACTTACTCCCGTGCTTGGGTTAGCTGTTAAACTAACAGTTGTTGTATTACACATTAATGGTGCTGGTGCATTTATACTTGCCGAAATTATATTTGTATTTACTGCAGGGGTTATTGTTTGTGTTACACTACATCCATTTGCTGGATTGGTAACTATTACAATATAATTTCCGTTACCACTTCCTGTTGCATTTTGAGTTAAAGCACCACCTGTAATTATAGCGCCACCTGTTGCACTCCAGCTATAATTTAAACCACTTGGGTTTACATTTAAATTTATTGCAGTACTTGTGCAAGTTATAACACCTGATGTACTAGCCGTTGCAGTTGGTGCAACAATATTTACATTGGCAACAATTGTAGCTATTTGCAAACAACCATTACTAGTATTTACTACTGTAACAGTGTAAGTACCCGAATTTGAACCAGTAGCAACTGCCGAATTAACACCTGATGTTATAGCTGCACCGCTAGGTGCAGTCCAAGTATAAGTTTGACCAACAATATTGGTAGTACTTAAATTTATTAATGGGTTGGTACAAGTTACATTACCACTGGTACTTGGCGCAACTGTTACGCCACTGCTAGACTGTATATTTATTACGGCATTAGCGGTGCAACCGTTTGAAGTATTTGTTACTAACACATTATAATTACCTGAAGCATTTACTAACGCCGACGCAGTATTTCCTCCGCTAATTACGTTTGGACCAGTCCAGCTATAACTCATACCTACTGTTGGTGAAATAGCAACATTTACATTAGGTGTGCCGCAAGTAATAGCATTTGGTGCAATTGTTGAAGGTGATGGTACTAAAGTATTTATAACATTTGTAACCGAAGCAACATTTGTAGATGTGCAACCAGCAACTGTAACAGCTAAATTATATGGTCCTGTTCCATTTACAACTGGGTTGGCAGAACTACCACCACTTATTATTCCTGTTCCACTCCACGAATAAGAACCACCGCCCGAACCGCTTAATACTTGGGTAGGATTAGAACAAGTAATGTTTCCAGGAGATGCCCCTGCATTGGCTGTTGGAATAGGATTTACTGTAATTGTTCTGGTGACAATCTCCGTACAAAAACCAGAAGAAATTGTAGCCGTATACACCGTTGTTAAGGCTGGCGAAACGGTGATACCTGCAGACGTAGCTCCTGTATTCCAAGCAAAGCTTGGCGAACTACCTGGCGAAATTGCTATTAAATTAGTGCTTTGCCCGTTACAAATAGTGCTACTTGAAGCATTTATAGATGAAACAGCAATACCAGTGTTGGCAGTAACTGTGTAATCGCAAGCATTACCTGCATAACCATCTATCATTATGTAATAAGTAGTACCGGGTATAAAGGAGGAGTAATTGAGTGTCATTAATCCAGGTCCTGCAGCTTGAGACTGACAAGCTAATACACCAAAAGATGTACAGTTTGAGCTATTCATTATAGCTGCTTGAATGCCTTGGGTTGGCGAACTGCAATTGTTGCTCAAAACATTAATACTAGCATTGGTGCTGTTTGGTATGAATTTTATCCAGGAATTATTTTCAATAGACCCACAAAACGGACCACTGTAATTGGATCCTAAAGTTGTAAAATTGTCAGGTGTGTACCAACCATTGGTTGAACCACAATAGCCATTTAAATCGCAAATGGCTGGAGAGTTAGCGCATATATCAGAAGCAGGTAAATTACCATTACAGCCTTGTGGTCTGCATCCAAGCAGGGCAAACCAGCCCCAGTCGTTAATAATTCCATCCGATATGAAATTTATTGTCATATAAGCTCCTGTAGTTGAGTAACTGATAGGGGAAGCAATTACACCTGATAGCACTGCCAAAGTTGGACTACCAATAGAGGGGCCATTTATGATTGTTAATCTATCAAAGCCTGCCTCAGTATAAAAACAATCGTTTGTAGGAAAACCAGCAATAGCAAGTGGTAAAAAACTAATATTTAAAGGAATTAATGGGTTACCCGAATAAAAAGTTACTGTGCGATTTTCATTATTACAATAACCCGAGTAACCAAATGCAGAGCAGCCTAAGGGCCATGATGGCATGAAATTACCCCTGCAAGTAGTTACAGTTGTGCCATTAACGGCATTCATATAATAATCTTGCGCTTTAAAACTTTTCGTGGCTAATATTATAAATAAAAAATATACAATTTTCTTCATGTTTTATTTTTTTAAATTTATATTGTTTTTAGTTTCAGAACGGTTAATGGGCGTGTAATTTTCGCTAATTTGAGAGGAATTTATAGCTTTACTGTTGTAAACTATTTGAGTTATTTTGGCTTGAATAATTAAATTTTCAAAATCAGAAATACTTGAAGTTGCTTTTGGCTTAAATGTAAATATTGCAATTTTTTTATCTGAATAATAATTTGACTCTATTGTAAATAAAACTGATTTTTTAAGAACAACCTCCATTTCATCGAAATCAGCTTTTTCAATTGCATTTATAATCAATGCGGCTTCTACCTTGTTATTGGCTTCATCAACATATCTTAGTGTTGCACTATTATTTTGTGTAAAGCCTTTAATGGCTAAAAAAATAAATAAACTTAAAAATAAAAAATGTTTTTTCATCGTGTTTTTTTTACAATTAAGCGAAAATACAAATAATATTTTAATTATTTCACAAAAAAATGATGAAAGGAAAATCTAAAATAATTTAGTTTTCAAAAATAATATTTAGATAATATTAGTTATTAAAATTTAAAAACTAATAAATAAAATTGAAAAAAGGGTAAGCTACTCCCATCGCACCGCTCAACCACCTACCCTTGCTTTGTTCCCAACCTGGGGGATTTAATAGGAGCTGGTCGTGAAAGACTTACCCAGCGCAAAAGTAACAATTATTTTATAAATCCATAAAAAAATGCAAAATTTGTGCTAGGGAATTTAAAATGTAAACGGGAAAATGTAAAATATAAATTTACAACAATTGCCCCTTTACTATCTTTCATCTTCCATTTTGTATTAAAGTATGGATATATCAATAGTAATTCCTTTATTTAACGAACAAGAGTCGTTGCCTGAACTTAACGAGTGGATTGTGAAAGTAATGATTGATAATAATTTTAGCTACGAAGTAATTTTTATTGATGATGGCAGTAAAGATGAATCGTGGAAAGTTATTGAGCAACTATCACAACAAAACAAAAATGTAAAAGGCATTAAATTCCGCCGAAATTATGGTAAATCGCCCGCTTTGCATTTAGGTTTTGAAGCCGCTAAAGGCAATGTTGTTATTACTATGGATGCTGATTTGCAAGATAGTCCCGACGAAATACCAGAGTTATATAACATGGTAATTAATCAAAATTTTGATTTAGTAAGTGGCTGGAAACAGAAACGCTACGATAACGCTTTTACAAAAAATTTACCAAGTAAATTATATAATTGGATCAACAGAAAAATTAGCGGCATTAAATTACACGATATGAATTGTGGCCTTAAAGCCTACAAAAATAAGGTAATTAAAAGCATTGAAGTGTATGGCGAAATGCACCGTTTTATACCTGTAATGGCTAAAAGTGCTGGTTTTGGCAATATTGGAGAAAAAGTAGTAGTGCACCGCGCACGAAAATATGGTGTTAGTAAATTTGGTTGGAGCCGTTTTATAAATGGTTTTTTAGATTTATTAACGATTACATTTTTATCGAAATTTGGAAAAAAACCAATGCATATTTTTGGTTTATTAGGCACACTTTTATTTTTATTAGGTTTTGGTTTTGCATTTTATTTGGGTGTATATAAATTTTACAGTAGTTTTATTTCGCACCGCCCAGCGCGATTATTAACCGATAGACCATCGTTTTATATTTCGTTAACTTGTATGATACTTGGTACAATGTTGTTTTTAGCAGGTTTTGTTGGCGAATTAATTTTACGCAATAGCCCTGTTCGTAATAATTATTTAGTTGACGAAAAACTAAATTTAAATTAATGAATAGTGGTGAGAGAAAAAAACGTCCGCCTCGTAATCCTTTATCGCCAGAGGAAGTAGCTGAATATGTTGCCTTTAAAAAAATTAAAGAGGAAGTTAAACTTCAAAAATTTAAAAAAACATACGTTTATAAATATTTAAATATATTTAATGTAAGTTGCTTTTTTATTTATTGCGAAATATTAATATGTTTTTATCGCCCTTGTCATTATCAAATACATTACTCGAAAAACGTAGTTGTAGATTATAGAAATGAACATAATAACTTTAATCAACAAAAAGTAGCAAATATAAAAATTACCGATGTTAATGGAAATTTATACCAATTGGTTATAAACGATTTTATTCAAATTCCAGATAAATATTGTGCTTTTACTATTGGAAAAGATTTTATCTTGCAAAAAGAAATTAAAGGTGGTTTTTTTAATGACGAAAAAGTTTTTAGATTGCAACGCGCCGAACCTTTTTTATTTTTATCGGCCTTTTTAATACTTTTAATTTGTATTGTTTTTATTTATAATCTAAATTTAGAATCGCATTCGCTAAAATCAATATCAATAATAAATAGCTTAACTATTTTTACTTTTTTAATGATATAAAAAACTATGAAACTTTATTCAATAAACACAGGGCATTTTAAATTAGATGGAGGCGCTATGTTTGGCGTGGTGCCTAAAAGTATTTGGCAAAAATTAAACCCAGCCGATGATAATAATATGTGCAGTTGGGCTTTAAGATGTTTGTTAATTGAAGAAGGTAATCGTTTAATTTTGGTAGATACTGGTATGGGCAACAAACAAAACGAAAAGTTTTTTGGTTATTATTATTTGCACGGCAACGATACTTTAGAAAAATCGTTAAATAAATACGGTTTTACAAGTAACGATATTACCGATGTGGTGCTAACGCATTTGCATTTTGATCACTGCGGCGGCGCCATAAAGTACAATGCTAAAAAAACACTTTTAGAGCCTGCCTTTAAAAACGCTATATATTATAGCAATAAAAAGCACTGGGAATGGGCTATAAATGCAAACTTGCGCGAAAAAGCTAGTTTTTTAAAAGAAAATATTTTACCAATAAAAGAAAGCGGACATTTAAAATTTATTGACGAAACAACAGAACTAATTAATGGTGTAAATTTTATAGAAGTAAGCGGACATACCGAAGCTATGTTATTACCAATAATTAATTATAAAAATAGCACTATTGCTTATATGGCCGATTTAATACCAAGCGCTGCACACATACCAATTCCTTACATTATGGCGTATGATATGCGACCACTGCAAACATTAACCGAAAAACAAATAATTTTGAATAAAGCCATTGAAAATAACTGGACTTTATTTTTTGAACACGACCCAATAATTGAGTGCGTTACCTTAGAAAGAAATGAGAAAGGAATTGCAAAAAAAGATATTTTGTTGCTGGAAGATATTTTATAATTGAATTTTAAATTGTTTAAACTAAATGATGCTTAGTTGTGCAATATACAAATACAGTGGCATACCAAAAGTAATGTTTAAAGGAAAGGTTACCGCCAATGCCATTGGTAAATATAGCCCAGGATTTGCTTTAGGAATGGCAATTTTCATAGCAGCTGGTACTGCAATGTAAGAAGCACTTGCGGCTAAAACTGCAAACATAAATTTATTAGCAACGTCACTGGTAACAAACGAGCTTAATATTGCAATAACACAACCATTTATTAAAGGAATAAAAATGGCAAATAATAAAGGGAAAAATCCAGTTTGCATAAACGAACTTAATTTTCGGCCACTGGTAATGCCCATATCCAATAAAAAGATGGCTAAAAACCCTTTAAATATATCGTTTGTAAAGGGTTTAATGCCTTCGGCTTGTTTGGCATTGGCTAATAAACCAATAACTAAACTACCTAATATTAATAAAACACTTCCGTTAGTAAACGAATGTTTTACAACTGCCAACTTATTTGTTTTACTTTTTTCTTCTTTGTTATAAATCGACATTAATATTAAACCTCCAATTATTGCTGGCGATTCCATTAGCGCCATAATTGCAACCATGTGCCCATTTAATTGCAGTTTTTGAATATCTAAGTAAGATACCGCTGTAACAAAAGTAACTGCACTAACCGAACCGTAAGCGGCTGCAATTGCGGCAGAATCGTAAATATTTAATTTACGTTTTAAAATAAAAAATGTATAAAAAGGAATTAATAACGAAATTGCAATTCCAAAAAGCATCGACCACAAAATTTCCATAGTAAAACTTTCGTGCGATAATTCTTGTCCACCTTTAAAGCCAATTGAAAATAATAAGTATAAAGAAATAAATTTAGATGAGTTGGGCGGAATTTCTAAATCACTTTTTAATTTAACAGCTATTACGCCTAAAATAAAAAATAAAAATGCAGGATTGGTAATGTTGGAAATCAATAAATCTAAATTCATAAATTAATTTTATTATTTACTTTTTTAAGGATTGCAAATATCGCAATACATAGGGTCTTCAGCTTTTAAATTATTAGGAAACATTTTTTCTTCAATATAATTACAATGGTTACATTGATAAATATGTTTTAAAGTTGAGCGCGTTGGGCAATAACAATTACTACATTTTAAGCCTGCAACTGCTTTTGTAACTGTAAAACCTGGTGCGCTACATTTTAAACATTTACTATTAAGCAATACAATTAATTTATGTGTAGCTTTTTCAATAACTTTCATGCGTGTTGGGTTATTCATAGCTCGCATATCGGTTTCAACATAAATTGAAGAATATTTAGTTTTTAAAAAATTAAAGTGTTTTTTAAGGTCGTTGTGGTTGTTGATGTTTTTAAAAATATCTTCGTTACTTTCTCGCGATTTTCTTAAAATTAATCCGTGACTTGGAAATCCTGTTTTGTCTGCAAAACTTTTTAATTGTGCATAGGTAATAATTTCCTCAGCATTAAAATTTGTAAGGGTACTAATTTCGTAAGCAACAATTTCTAAATTATTTTTTTTATCAATTAAGATTAAAATTTCGGTATTAGCATTTATAAAATACGAGCTAGGATGTGGGCCAAACGAGCCTTCGCTAGCAATGCCTAAATCGCAATTGCTTAACTTCATCGCATTTAAGCATTTTAATCTAGCGGTATGTAAAGGGTCGTTAACTCGCTCAACTTCACCAGTAAATGTTCCAAAACTGTCCGAATCAAAACCCTCTACCACAAAACAATTTAAATCAAATTCGTTTTTTAATAATGGGCCAATTATAGTTTCCTTTTTATGTTTTGTTGCAATAACAAGAATACGATTATTAAACATAAGAAAATAAAAATAGGTTTCGTACTTATGGTTTTATCCAAAAATCCATACCTGGTTTAATTGGATTGATATAGCCTCTATAAATTGCTATTGAAATGGGCTTTTTTAAATGATGAGGTTTTTTATTTAATTTAAATTCTTTTGGCGAAAAACTAAATTGTAAGTTTGCATTTATTCTATCAAAATAATCATTTTTGTTGTCACTTCTTAATATTCCTGCATCCGAAATTTCAAACATTGTAAATTCGATTGAATGAGCATGTGAGGTATTATTAAAATAAATTAAACCATTAATAATTGTACTTTTATAATTATGTTGTGATAAGGATACTAATTTTTCAGCACTTAAATAGCCTTTAAATAATAGTTTGGTTTCTTCTAAATCTTTAATCCAAGCATCTAAACTATCGTTGCCTGTTTTAAATAAGGCAAAATCTATTTTAACATATAAGTCATGGCTTCCCTCATCGTAAAAAATATATGCGCCATTGCTAAACGAAAAGCATTGATGATCTTGATAACAAGTATTTATATAAACTTTTGAAGATACAACGTTTTGGGCTTTAAATAAAAAGCAAAGACAAATTAAAAAAATTATATATTTAAATTTTAACACATTATATTGGTCTAACGTTCAATTTAATTTCATCGCTAAATTGCTGGCTAATATGACTAACGGGCATAGCATAAATTAGCATATCATCTGTATAAAAATTTTTTATTATATCTTTTTCAATTACATCAAATAACAAGGATTTTGTAATAAAAAAAAGACGAACAGTATTTTTCTTTTTACCTGTTTTTACATTAATAATTTTATTAGTATCAATATGAGTTTGAAAAGCAAACTTATTTTTAACTAAATATGTAGCCATTTCAATAGCTTTAGTTTCGCTACTTTGAATTATATCAAACATTATCATAAATTAATTTTAAATTAAACTGAAAAAATAAGCTATTAATTTATTAATATGTCAAATATTTATAGCAGTATAAAGACACAAATAATTTTATGCTAAACTAATTTCTGAATCAACCATTATTGAAGAAGTTTGCTGCGATACATAATTTCTCACTTCCACTAACTCATTTTGAAGTTTAATAATTCTATTTTCACGCATTTTCATGCTTTCTTCGTCGCCATCAAGTTTTATTTTTTCTTCGTGATATTTAATTTTTACCTGAATCAATTCCGTAATTATTTTCTCTAAATCTTTTGGCTCAAAACTCCCCTTTAATAATTGAATTTTCATAATTTTTGTTTTAAATTATTTTTTTGATAAAATTAATTCTACTGACCTTGTCCTAACGAAAAAGCCGGTTTACCATCAAACGCATAAAGATTTTCTGTTTTAATAACATCAATATTTAAACTTACAGCTTTAGTTAACAACTCAATAATTTCTGATTTTGTAAGATGTTTTCCTTCTGCTGCTTTAAAGCGGCAACGCCAGTGGTCGGTACAAAACGTTTCGCTAAAACCTTCAGGCCAAACTTTAATACCTCTATTAGTTATCATTGAAAGTTTAACGTCGTTTAACTCTAAACCTTTCATTTGTTTAGCTAAATTATCAGGGTTACTTTCGCTCCAATGCACAAATAAATCCACACCTAATAAATCTTTTTTTGCATTTGGTCTTCTTTTGTATTTAGGCAATATTAAAGCTGAGCCTTTTGCATAATTAACAGGTTTTAAAACACTAGGAAGTTTGCCAAGGTTAGCAATAACGGCATCTGCAAATTGGCTAGTACCTACTTTTTGTTTACTAGTACCTTCTTTAAAAATATCGTAAGTGTGAATGCCATCTTCAATAGTTTTTAACCAAGCGTTTTGTACTTTTTCAGCAACTTCGGTTTGCCCAATATGGTTTAACATTAATACTGCACCTTGCAATAAACCTGATGGATTAGCCAAATTTTGTCCAGCTCTACGAGGAGCAGAACCATGAATAGCTTCAAACATTGAACACTCTTCGCCAATATTAGATGAGCCAGCTAAGCCAACAGAACCAGCGATTTGGGCCGCTACATCCGATAAAACATCTCCATATAAATTTAAAGTTACAATAACATCAAACATTTCCGGTGTATCGGCCATTTTTGCAGCGCCAATATCAATGATCCAATGTTCGTTTTCTACGCTAGGGTATTCTTTAGCAATTTCATCAAACACCTGATGGAATAAACCATCGGTTTGTTTCATAATGTTATCTTTAGTAAAACAGGTTACTTTTTTACGACCATATTGTTTGGCATATTCAAAGGCGTAGCGTACAATTTTTTCGCAACCTGGGCGACTAATTACCTTTAAGCATTGAATAACTTCGTCGGTTTGTTGGTGTTCAATACCAGCGTATAAATCTTCTTCATTTTCCCTAACAATTACAATATCCATAATAGGATGTTTTGTTTTAACAAAAGGATGGAAGCTTGTGCATGGACGGACGTTAGAATAAAGACCTAAAAATTTACGCGTTGTAACATTTAAGCTTTTATAACCTCCTCCTTGTGGAGTAGTAATTGGTGCTTTTAAAAACACTTTATTTCTTCTAATAACGTCCCACGACTCTTTAGCAATACCAGCCGTATTACCAGCTAGGTAAACTTTTTCGCCTACCTCTATTTCATCAATTTCTAATTTAGCGCCAGCGGCTAAAATTACTTTTAATGTGGCGTCCATAATTTCTGGACCAATACCATCACCTTTTGCTACGGTTATTTTTGTCATTTTATTTATTAATTTATTTATGATTTTTTTATTTTTAAATTTCAACTTTATAAATACTTTTTAAAGGTAATGTAATTCCGCCCTTTAAACTTATGTGATCTGATGTACATTGCCAAACAGTAGTAATTAAATGCTTTTTCGATTCTTTATCTTTAAAAAGTATTATAACTTTTTGTTTAAAAGAATTACCTAAAAAGGTAGCATTTTGCAAATCTGTATGTCGCAGCAATTTAGCATCTTCATCTAACAAAACACCTACTTGTGCAAAATTTAGGTTACTTACTTGGTTAATTTTTATTAATGTACTTTCGTTTTCATTAGTTTGAGATGAAGTGCCATTAAACAAATTTAATAATTTTAATCTTTTTCTTCTATTTTTACTCAATTCAATACTATGATTTACCCTATAATTATAATCAATTTTTTCATCGAGTGAAGTGTAGGCTTTTACTGATGCTGCCAGTGTAACAATACTGATGAAGCCCATTAAAAAGTAGTGATGTACAGCAAAATCTTCAACATAATTTAACATGCCCAATGGCGTTAAATGTAGAATTATGCTGGCTGTAAAAATAAGAAAAGAAAATATAGCAATTATTAAAAGTAAGGCTTTAATTTTTGAGTTTGACTTATTTTTTGTCTTTTCCATATTTTTGTCCCGTCTATATGTAATATAAAGTTAAACTTTAATTATGATTAATTTATATTTATATATTTTATAAATTACATAAAAATTATTTATGCTTTTCAAATTATTCTTTTTTATCTTGATTGATAAGAAAAGGCGTTTTACCATCTGTTATAATAATTTTAGTATTAGGTGATTTTGACAGCTCCATAAAGGCCTCTATGCTCCGTATTTTTATTATTTCATTTGTTAAACCGTCAGAAATTATTTTTTGAGCATCGCTTGTTCCTTTGGCTTCAATTATTTTTCTTTCCGCTTCTAATTTAGCTTGTTTTATAGTAAATTCCATCCGCATAACATCTTGTTCAGCTTGCAATTTCTGTTCGATTGAAGCAGATAAGCCAGGGGGTAATTGTATGCTTTTCATAAGTACAGCGTCAATTTGTATCCCTTGCGTGTTTAAGGTTTCCATCATTTTAATTTTAATTGCTTTTTCTATTTCCGACCTTAAACCAGAATGCAAATCTTTTGCATAATATTGAGCGCATACATCAGCTGAAGCAGATCGGAACACATTCGCAATAATAATTTCATACTTTAAACCAATATTTCTTATAATCTCAGGTATTTGATCTTGTCCAAGCTTGTATAAAATAGAGATTTGAGAATTTACACTTAAACCTTCTTTGCTAGGCAGACTTAGCGTTAATTCAAGATTATTAGTTTGTACAGAAACTTTAATTACTCGACCAATAAAAGGATTATAAAGCACCGAGCCTTGGGTATGTACTTTGTTAGATAATTTTCCTAATTTTTGTTTTACTCCTACCTCTCCAGGACGAATAAC
>Ga0163144_10000237_pt1 | contig 129677 bp, 115 predicted proteins | sample OliLak19BULKMAT1_FD_123175 | JGI IMG/M metagenome (GOLD analysis project Ga0163144, IMG submission 123175) | Freshwater microbial mat bacterial communities from Lake Vanda, McMurdo Dry Valleys, Antarctica - Oligotrophic Lake LV.19.BULKMAT1 | ecosystem: Environmental > Aquatic > Freshwater >...
ATAATAATACAATTACAACCACAGCCCAAATCAGTGTAGAACTTAAGAGTCTCTATGTATCTGATAAAGACTTCAAAAATGATTTTTCTACCTTACAGGTTTATTCATATGGAAGGGATAAAAAACTTGCCCGGTATGTTCTGTTTGAAATTGAAAATTTGTTAATGCAAGGTGGTGATAGGGATTATGAATATGACCCTGCTACTATTGAACATATTTTGCCTGAGAATCCACCAGTAGCCTGGGACTCATTTTTTGCTCCAGTAATACAAGAAAACTATACTTATAGACTTGGTAATTATTCCCTACTTGAAGATCATCTAAATAAAGAATATGGAGACAAATTACTGGATGTAAAAAAAATCTCATATGCAAAAAGTCAATACGAAATGCCAAAAAAAATACTAACTCCAGACTGGACTCCAAATACGGTAGAACTTAGGCAACAAGAAATGTCAAAGTGGGCATCGTCAATTTGGAGAGTATGGGTTTACCTAAAAATTAAAATCATCTATAACCAACTCATTCAGGCTAAGAATTAGGACTACTGCCGTTGCTGCTTCGGCATATATTCATCCATATATTTACTGTATGTTTTATTCCAGTCGTTTAGTACCGAAGTCCGTTGTTTGTTGAGGTCCGCATTTACAGCATTATATTTTTTCAGCGCTGCATTAATATCATTCACCGCCTTATTGAACTCATCCACATCCTGCTGGGTTCTTTTATTGGCAGGCTTGGCTTCAAATTGTTTTTTCAGTTTAGTAAAATTCTCTTCCTTCAGCAAATAATCCGTCATTATCGCTCCCTGGCTTGATTCTTCCTTGTAAAAGTTCAGCGCATTGCGGCAGGCCACGATCAGCGATCCGTCATTATTGTATCCTTTCAGCTCTTTTAGTTTTCCTAATCCTTCTTCAGCAAATTTTTTCAGGGAGTTGATGTTCTGTTCTATACTCACCAGGTTTTTCTTTCCCAACGCATCCATCAGGTAAGCTTCTTGCTTGTAGGGTTTAAAGAAGACCAGGTACGCTTCATTACAATGAGTCATTACCGCATTCACAATTTTTGATTTGGCCTCCAGTTCTGAGTCCGCCCCATCGACCAGTTTGATATTGTTCTTATCGGCAAAAACCTTTTGCATGGCATGCTGCCGGTCGGCCGCTTCACTTAGTTTTTCCTGCGCTTTTTCCTGGGCCAGCATATAAGCCTCCATTGCATCATAACTCTGCTCAGCGATCTCTTCCATGTTCACGATCTTGCCATAATCTTCATTAAAAACAATATTCAATATTTTCAAATGCGCAATCGTCGTATCCTTTAGTGTCTTATCCCCCTTCCACGGCGGCATAGCCATCACCATGTATTTGGTATCGCTGATGGAATTGACCACTTCGATCCTGCGCTTTTCTACTTTGCGGGCACTCTTGCCATGCGATACTGCACTGATATAAGATAAATATTTTGCCGAGAGGTCGGAGTTCAGCTTGTTGATATGGTCCAGGTACTGTACGGCTGACTCGTAGGGTTGTGCCTGTGGGCGAAAAGAAAAGCACAATAAAAGAATAAAAAGAAAACTGGTTTTCAATGTCCATCTCATACTCAATTAGTTTTTGGTACTGTCTTCTGTAAATTAATTAAATCAGTTAAAATCAGGAAAGCTTCCTGGATATAAATATCGTCGGCCAGGTTTTCCAGCCATATATCGTTCCCTTCTTTGGCATACTGATTAGTCAGTAATTGCTTATCAGCAGTGTGATTTCCCACCGTATATTTTCCGGTCGGCGTTCCATCCCCTCTCATCGCATCCGTTTTTAGCTCCTGTTCCTGTGCCCATTTTTCAAACAACTCTGCTTTCAATGGTATGGTACGGGTGGTTTGTTGCATTATTTTCTTCTGTTCCTCAATTATTTTTTTTATCAGCTGAAATTCAGGGTTGTTACTGATCCTCGCAGCACTGCGGCGGGCCAGCTCACTCACGGGTAAATAAGCAAGTGGTTTGTAATAATTATTTCGTTTGGCCGAATCAGCCGGCAGCACATATTTTTCAAATCGTTCGCCAATCTCCAGGCCATCAAAAGCATCGGGTATTTTCACATCGGGAGTTACACCGTATTGTTGGGCCGTTTGTCCGGTCAACCGGTACAGTTTTCCGGTGGTAATTTTCACCATATCAAATTTCTCTCCGCCTGTTACGGTCTTGCTGGTAACTGTATCCAGGGGAAACATTTGTTGCATGGTGGCTTTGCCATAAGAATTGCTGCCCACCACCACCGCACGGTTATAATCCTGCAAGGAAGACGCCAGCATTTCCGAGGCCGAAGCACTCTGGCCATTGATCATTAGTGTGAGCGGGCCATCGTAGATCGTACCGCGGTTGGGATCTTTTAAGTTGGTCTGTTTACCATCTTTAGTTTTGATAGCAGTAAGCGGCCCTTCATCTACAAAGATACCGATCATTTCCAGGGCTTCCCCCACAGAACCCCCGCCATTGAAACGAACATCAAGTATGAGCCCGTCAATATTTTCTTTTTTTAGTTTCAAAATTTCTTTAGCCACATCATTGGCACAGCTGGAACCTGTCTCATTTTCCCATTCTGTATAAAAGCCGGGTAATAAAATATAGCCGATCTTTTTTTCTCCTTTCAGTACAAAGCCTTTGACAATATTCTCTTCACTCTCCGATTTTTCTTTCCGTAGAAATACCATACTCGTGGTACCATCCGCTTTAAGCAGGCGAAACAATAATTTATCATGAATGGACTCATCTACCACATCATACACCTCCTCTACCTCGGCCCCGGTCATATCCTGCACTTCCTTTCCTTCCCATTGCAAGCTGATCAATTCATCCCCCTGGTTGATCTCTCCCGACTTCCAGGCCGGGCCTCCGGGTGTCAGCCTTTCTACAATGATATTCCCGTTCTCGTTTTCACCAAAGACGATTCCAAAATAATAGGCTTCCGTACTCAATGCCGCCTGGAATTCTTCTTTTCCCTGCGGAGAAAAATAATTGGTATGCGGGTCAAAACTGGTGGCAATAGCATTCAGGTATATTTCTGTAACCAATGTAGAATAACCGGCAGGGTAATCAAGAATCCGCTTCAACCCTTTTAACTCTGTCTTTTTTATTTTAGCTCTTATTCCCGGTTCCAAATTAATAAGCCCTGTTTTGAAGGTTATTTTCTTTGTACTATCAGCATTAACTGCATCATATACACCGTCTAATATTAAATACTTAAGGTAACGGGACCATTTGTTAGTTAATGCAGCCACATCAGGCGAAAAAATAAACCCGTCGCTACGGCTTCTTGATGAAGTAATTGTTTCAACCAACGAATAGTCAAATGGCTTTTGTAATAATTTATTAACAATAGTGTCAGCTCTCATCACTACTTTCTTATAAAACTCACTGAACTTATCATAAAAACCCCATCCGTTACCCAGCATTTCATCATCCAATTTGGTATTAAAAACAAGTAATTGCTGGTACTCAGCTGCTGTAAATAAAAGCCGTCTTGAGTCTGCACTATTTAAAACTTTACGAAAAACAGCCACAGAAAAACTATCATCCACCTGGCGGGGTGCATAATGCTTTAATTCCACCATTCTTTTTAGTACGATAGCTTTTTCCTGTATGGCGGGTTTTTGCGCATTAGTAATTCCGGAACAACAAGCGATGGCAAGGGCAACTGCCCCAACAAATCTTTTCATACTGGTGGTGGTGGGTATAGACTGTAAACTAATTAAAGTAGGAGAGAAAAAAGGCAGGTCCTGGATTTTTCTTCTTCGTTCTACATACCCAATCCTGTAACTCAGACGGGTGAATAAGCTCAACCACTTGGTCCTCAGAGCCGGCCGTTGTTATGCCCTGTTTGACGCAGGTTGCATAATCGCAACCACCTTTGTCAAGTTCTCCTTTGAGAATCAATTAAACTTGAAATTAGGACTTTCAGTAATGCAATGTTGGATAACCTGTCCCGATGAAAGAAATCATACCTTGATAGCAGTAAATCATACTCTTTTATACCAAAATACTACTATACATATATAACTTTTTTTTAAAAGCATATAACATTGAAATGGTTCAATAATCTTGAGCAAAGCAACTATTTATGAACCTTACCTCGTTATCACCCTCATTCCTCCCCCGCTTCCTGCATTATTCAATCCTGTCTTACTCAAACTATAAGTAAAGCTGAGTAAAAAGAACTGGCGCAGGGTCAACAGCCGGGAATCTTCAATATAGTTGTTGCTTGTATTCCGGCTTATCCCGATATTCTTATTCAGCAGGTCACGGGCACTGAATTTCAGTTCGCCCCTGTTAAACTTCAGTACTTGCCGGCTGATGCTGGCATTCCATACCGGTACTTTGGTATTGAAGCCGGCCGCCCGCTGACTATTAATGGTGTACACAAAATCCGTAGAGAAGAAAAACCGTTTGGGCATTTCCCAATCAATAGAAGCGCTGTACTCCTGAAACAGGTAATCAACTTTCTGTGCCGATTGCAGGGAGTATTTTGTTTTATTATAATTAAAGCCAGCCCCCATTGTAATATTCAGTTTATCGGTGGGATTCATATCAAGCCGGACATCTGGCCCTGCACTAAGCGTGTTAATCGTGTTGGTAACAATAGTTCCTGTAGCCGTATTCACCAGTTGCTTACTCCTGTTATATCCCCCATTCCCACTCACTTCTAAACTTCCCTTTAAAAAGCGGACCGGCATGCTGTAGCTGATATTGGTATTTGTGTTATAAACGCCGTCCACATTGACAGGTTTTGTTTTTCTCACTCCTGTTTGCAGGTTGATAGAGTCATAATTGACGATCTTGTTTTGTGTGGCCTGCATGGTCAGGTACAAGAAGAGGTTTTTGTTCTTATAAGGACTTACAATGCTCAGGTTGGCCTGCACGTTATGATTATACTCCTGCTTCAGGTCCGGGTTTCCTTCACGGATATTCAGCGAATTGCTGTTATCAAGCACCGGCTGCAACTGCGACATACTGGGCTGATTGGTCGCTGTAGTATAGGTCAGCGATAAATTTTTATACCGGCTAAAATTGTATTGGAAACGGGCTTTGGGCAAGATGTTTCTGAATGTTTTACTGATCAGCGAATCTTTCACTCGGGTCATGATCTTGCCTTCCAGCTCGGCTTGTTGCCAGGTGGCGCCAATAGCATAGTTATATTTTTTCTTTTGCGTCCGTAACCGGAAGCCTCCATTAATATAACCATAGGTGTTTTCAAAATCATTGCTTAGTACTGTATTCAGCCGGTCATACTTGCCATTGGATTTATTATAGTCATTGGTTATTTTTCCCGAATTGCTTTTAGTATTGCTCTTACTGGCGCTTAGCTCAAGCAATGATCTTTTCCAGAGTGGCTCGGTATAAACCGCTCTTGCAGTATACCCTTTCAGATTATTTTGGTTCTTGCCCAGCTGGTTGAGCGTATCTGTTCTTAACAGCGAACCGCCAGGGTCATAAAAACTATTGATAGATGAAAGGCTGCCATCCCCATCGCTTTCGTTCAGGCTTGTTTGCAGTGACAAAGAAAAAGTTCTTCCCTTCCGGGCAAATTTTTTGCGCCAGATGATATCATTCCTGAACGTATAGCCTTCGCTTTGTGATGTGGTGTTACTAAACCCCTCGTTGGTCAGCGTTTTATTTTCCGATAAGGTCTGGTAATCGGTCTGCGACCGGTTATTTGTTTTCTGGTAACTAAATGAAGGTGTGATACGGATCGAGTTCATGGAGTCCACCTGGTACAATGTATTCAAATTGAAACGATGACTGTTACTCAGGTTATCTGTATAAGAATTTTGGTTATAGAAATAAGGAGAAGGCAAAAAGTATTGTCGTTGAATATGACTTTCCTGGTTGGGGTTAAAACGATTATAAAAATAATTGCTCTGGAAATCCAGTTTGGTGCCAATGATATTATTATAATTCAACCCGCCACCCCAGGCTGTATTGATTCCGCCGTTACGGCCCCCTGAGTTTAATCCCAGTGCTCCCGCTTCATCAGCAGACATATTGATACTGATATTACCTCCGCCACCGCCCCGTTGCATCCGGGCCAGCTCACCGGAGAAGTTCAGGATATCCATAAAGGAAAATCCTTCAGCATTGCTGTTATTGCCCATACCGATCGCCGAAAACTGCCGGGCTCCTTTAAATGAATTGACATTGAACTTTCCTTCGTAGCGTTCTTTATTCCCTGCACCGGCATTCACTTTTCCAAACACCCCCTTCTTTTTATCTTTTTTCAATTTCAGGTTGATGGTCTTTTCATAATTGCCATCTTCAAATCCGGTGAGTTGTGCCTGGTCGCTTTGCTTATCGTACACCTGCACTTTATCCACTGCATCTGCAGGGAGGTTCTTCGTGGCGATCTTGGGATCATTACCAAAAAACTCTTTCCCATCTATCAGAACCCGGGTCACTTTTTCTCCCTGCGCCTTAATGCTGCCATCCTTATCTACTTTTACCCCGGGTAATTTTTTCAATAATTGCTCTACGCTGGCATTGGGCTGCACTTTAAAGGAGCCGGCATTGTATTGAACGGTATCCCCGACCATGGTTACTGGAGGGGCTTCTGCCCTTACAACCGCTTCTTCCAATACTTTTACCGCATCATTCATTGTCACATTTCCCAGTTCCGCATTTTTAGCCGCATCGCTGATGGTAAAAAAAATATTATTATTATGATAGCCAGTGTGAGTGATCAGCACCCGGTAGTCCCCGTTGGCCAATCCTTTTAGTTCAAACCGTCCGTCATTGCCCGTCATGGTAAAAGTTACCAGCGAAGAATCCTTTTTCTCCAGGATCGTGATAGTAGCGCCGGCAACGGGTTGTTTGCTGATGGTGTCAAAGACAATACCTTTTACTGAGCCGTTCTTCTGGGCTAAAACTGCCGTGGTAAAAAAAGCCGATAGTAACAGGAAGACAATTTTTCTCATAGCTAATTCATTTCGGCTACGAAAGTATTCCGGGATCACCGCATTGAGGGTTAACGGGGCTTTGTTTAAGGTTAATGAAGGTTAAAGAATAAATAGTTCGCAGTTCCAGGTTCGTGGTTTAGAGTTGTACAACCGGGAACTGGCATCGTTTCCAATAATGCTATTTGCTTTAAAAGAATCACCCAAACTAAGAACCCCGAACTACGAACTTATTCCTCAACTGTCTTTCCCCTCTCCTCATCTTCTCTGTCCTTATCATATACCAGTACCCTTACTTTCCATTCCATTGCCTCGTAAGCCTGCAGGGTGATCTCAATCCGAAGTTTTTTTACTGATTCATTGTCGGGTTCTAAGGAAAAGAGCACACTGGCAAATTTTTTCTCTTCCACGGGCATTTCGTATTTTCCTTTCAGGTGAAAGTTCCTGGTACCCGCAATATCCACCGACAGATGGTTGAGCTGGTTATAAAGGGCCTTGAATTTTTGTTTGGCCTTCTCAAAATTTTCTGTAGTCAGCATCAGGGCCTCCCAGCTGCAGATCTCCTTCTTTGCAGAATAACGGGTGACGGTCGCTTCTTCTGCACCATTCACATTAAAATTGCATTGGTAGTCGGTTGATTGAGTATTCTCCATTTTTACTTCGCCCATCAGGTTGATAAAGCGGTTGGGGTAATCTTCAATTACTTTTTTTATATCCGCTCCCACAGCATTGACCAGGGGTAGGCGTAATTGAGCATCGGAACAATTAAAGAGCAGAGCCAGAATAGTAATAAGCGTAAGTGTTTTTACGGATTTTGTCATTAAGTTGGATTTAACGGGTTAATAACAGACCCAATATTATTAAATTTTAATTTTATTTCATACTTTTAAATGCTTTGTATTTGTTAACCCTTAGTAAAATCTTCAATATGAAAAAAAGAACCCTCACCCATCATTACGAGTCTGCAAAGATCTATCGGAATTATTACAAGCCTTCTTTCAATTTTATCCGGTTGCTGAAATCTGTATTGTCTGTTTTCATTTCCGGCTCTTCGCCTGCCGCAAGCACTTATTACCGGAGAAAATAACCGGGCGCCATTTCTTTTTTCTTACTAACTCCCCAACATACTACCGCGCTTTAACCCGGCGTGGTATATAACACTAAAACGTCCCGCCAATAAAGCGAGACGTTTTTATTTGTGAAAGCATAGACTTTTAATACATTCTTACATCCCGCATTTCCCTTTGGAACTGTCTTGGCATTCCAGGTATAGAATTATTGTTATTGCTATTACCACCCATACGCTGCAGGTTAAACATAAAGCTGAGCATAAAGTATCTTTTTAATACAATACTACGGGTGTCCTGGAAATAGTTATCACTGGTACTGCGGGTAATACTTTGATTCTGGTTCAGGATATCATTTACAGATAATTTTATCTCCGCATTTTTCTTTTTAAATAATTGTTTACTGAAGCTGGCATTCCACAAAGGGATACTTTGATTAAACCCTTCGCCAAGTCCTGTATTGATGAGGTAATTAAAATTGGTAGAGAGGATAAAGTTCTTCGGGAATGTATAGGTCACATCACCAGTATAAGTTTGTGTAAAATAATTGATGTCTTCCTGAATCGGGTTGGAATAGGACGTTGTACTGTAACTAATATTGGCCTTCACTCCAAAATCGATCTTCTCTTTATTGATATTCACACCGGCTCCCTGCGTCAGGGAGAAAGATTTAGACGTGTACTTTACCTGCCTCAGCAAGCTCACATCCCGGCTCACATTCATACTATTGGTAAGGTTCACACTGGATCCTTTCAGCTTAGGGTTTTTAAAGGGTAATCCCAGCGTTATGAATGACCGGGCATTATAATAACCATTTACGTTGGCGTAACGGGTTATTTGTATCGGCCCCTGTACACTGATATCGTTAACAATTTTATTCTGGGTGGTAGTAAAGCTCAGGTTAGCAGCCAGTAATTTAAAGGTGAGGATATTAAATGTATTAAATCCAATATTAAAACTATGATTAAACTCCTGGTTCAGGTTGGGGTTTCCAATTTTTTGGTTAAGTGTATCAGTCACATCCGGTACATTCTGTAATTGTGAAATGCTGGGCTGGTTCGTCCTCCCATTATAGCTAAAGCGAAGGTTTTTACTCCGGCTGGGTGTATAGTTGAAACTGGCTGTAGGGAAAAGATTGGTATATGAATTATTATTGATGGAATCCTTGCCTGTCAGAGCCTGGTAACTCTGACTCTCAAGGGTCGCTTTTTGCACACCCAATCCAAATTGGTAATTATATATCTTTTTCTGCACCCTGAAATTGGCCCCAAAGCGGTGCGCTAAAAAAATATTTTTAAAATCATTTGTCAGGCGCAGGTTCGGTACATCATACTTACCCGTACCCACATTGTAATTATCTACCTGCTTATCCGAAGTGCTGACATTATTAGTATAGGCATAATTCAGTTCCAGTAATTTATTCAGGCCAAATGGTTCTGTGTAAGAAGTACTGATCAGGTTATTACTGGTCGTTGTTTCCTGCTGGGTTACCTGGTTTTGTATCAGGGACCGGTAAATTATACCGTCCGGCCGATAAAATTCATTATCGGAGAGGGTAAGCCCTTCGCTTTCACTTTTTCCTTTTGTATTGTTCCACCCAAATGTTACCGTTCTTCCCGTTTTGCCAAACTTGTGCCGAAATAAAATATTATTACCGAAGTTGTACCCGTTTCTTTCATTGGTATTTCTATTACGTCCGGTAACCGCCAGGTATTCCTCTGTGGGTGTGACGGAACGGCTGAAAGAAGTGTCGTCACTAAAATTGTTTGAATTCTGCAGGGTAAGGGAGGGGGTGTACAAAATAGAGTTCATTGAGTCTATCTGGTATTCAAAACGCAGGTTGAACCGATGGTTCTGATTTTTATTGTCGGAAGCAGATTGTTTGTTTAATACCACGACCGAATCATCATACGTAGTTTGCCGTAGAATGGATTGTTCCTGCCGGGTATTGGAGTTGGAGATAAAATAACTTCCGGTCACTTTCACTTTACTTCCCCACTGATCAGTATAGTTTAAACCAGCAGACAGTGATCTTATAATACCGGTGCTGCCACCGCCGCCACCAGCACCAAAATTACCACCGCGGCCACCAGATACCTGCATACCACCACCACCAAAATTATTGGTACCACCGCCACCAAATCCACTAAAACCTCCCATTGAACTGATGATATCTGAAAAAGAAAATCCCTGTTTATTAATATTATTACCATTAAAAAGAAGGGAGATCCTTTTATTACCATTGAATTTATTTATGCTCAGGTTGCCTTCATAGCGTCCGTCATTACCCACACCTACCAATGCTCTTCCAAAATATCCTTTATTGCGATCCTTCTTCAATTTGATATTGATGGTTTTGCTCCGGCTGCCATCATCTATCTTGGTAAATTTTGACTGTTCGCTCATATCATCAAAGACTTGTACACTTTCAATCATATCAGCGGTCAGGTTCTTTGTTGCCAGTTTGGGATCATTTCCAAAAAACTCTTTCCCGTCTACCAATACTTTCTGTACAGATTCTCCCTGAGAAGTGATATTGCCTTCTTTATCGACTTCCACTCCTGGTAATTTTTTCAGCAGGTCTTCAGCTGTTGCGTTTGGTAATGTTTTAAACCCGCTTGCATTAAATTGTATGGTATCATTCTTGACGACAATCGGTGATTCGCTAATTACCACCACCCCTTCCAGGGTTTTATAATCCTTTTCCACGTCCAGGTTACCCAGGTCAATACTTTTGGTAGTTGCGGTGATCGTAGCCTTTTTTTTAAATTCCATATAGCCCTTGCTGGAGATAACCACCCGGTATTCGCCTTCAGCCAGGCCTTTTACTTCAAAAACGCCCTGCTTATTAGACAGTGTAAAAGTGGCCAGTGAAGAATCCCCGGCATTGAGTACAGAGATTGTGGCATCTGCAATAGGTTGTTTAGTAGCTGTATCAATCAGTTTTCCTTTGATACTACCATCAAATTTTTGAGCGTTAGCAGTAAAATGGACGGCCAAAAGGAGGAAGGATAAAGTAAAAATCTGCTTCATAATCAAGATAATAAGTGTACGAAAATAGACGTAAGATGCCCCTCCAACCTTCGGGGATTTGTTAATTTTTTCGAAATTAATGTGCAAACCGTCTGGATTTATCGACGAAAGGATTAACTAAACAGGTATTCCACATCTTCCCGGGTCAATGCTTTCACAAACGAAGCATCATCAGAAATGATATCCTTGGCTAAAGCCCGTTTCTTTTCCTGGAGTAACAGGATTTTATCTTCAATGGTATCCTTACAGATCATCCGGTAAGCAAAAATATTTTTGGTCTGCCCGATACGGTGCGTACGGTCAATGGCTTGTTGCTCCACGGCGGGATTCCACCAGGGATCCACAATATAAACATAGTCCGCCGCCGTCAGGTTAAGACCCACACCACCCGCTTTTAGCGAGATCAGGAACACCCTTATTTCATCATTATTCTGGAAACTTTCAATAGCTTTTTGCCGGTCCGGAGCAGTAGTACTCCCGTCAAAATATTCATACTTCACTCCCAACTCATCCAGTTTGGCTTTGATCAGGGCCAGCATCCCGAGGAACTGGGAAAAGATCAGGGCTTTGTGATCGCCAATATTTTCAGTTATCTCCCGGGCCAGCTCATCCAGTTTAATAGAATGGTTTTCAAATTTCTCCTGCTCATTCAATATCGCCGGCGAATCACAGATCTGCCGCAACTTCATCAGGCCTTGCAAAATGGTCAGCTGTGATTTTTGAATACCCTGCGTTTCAATGGTACCCAATATCTGGTTACGAAAATCATTCCGGTACGCATCATAGATATTCCGTTGCTCGTCTTCCATTTCACAGAACAGGATCATTTCCTGTTTTTCCGGGAGGTCTTTGGCCACCTGTTCTTTTGTTCTGCGCAGTATAAAGGGATAAAGAATTTTCTTAAGGTGCTCCTTCCTGTCTTTCTCACCGAATTTATCAATAGGAATAGCAAACTCCTGCCGGAAAAATTCCATTGTACCCAGCATGCCTGGATTCAGGAAATTCATCTGGGCAAAAATATCAAAGGTATTATTCTGAAGGGGCGTGCCACTCATACAGAGCCGGTTCTTTGCATTCAATAAGCAAGCTGCTTTGGTTACCTTACTCGACGGATTCTTGATCGCCTGGCTTTCATCCAGGAGCACATAGTCGAAGTCTATCGTCATCAATAATTTAATATCGCTGCGCAAAGTACCATAGGTAGTAATCGTAACGTCGTGGTCGGTCAACTCTTCCCGCACTCTTGTTCTCGTTCCCCCATGATGGATCTTATAGGTTATCTCCGGGGTAAATTTTTTTATTTCATTCTCCCAGTTATAGATCAGCGTAGTGGGACAAACCACCAATGCTTTCAATTTCCCATTTTCCTTCTTAAAATATTCCATGAAAGAAAGTGCCTGGACTGTTTTGCCAAGCCCCATATCATCCGCCAGTATACCGCCCCATTTTATATCCCGCAGGTAATTCAGCCACTGGTAGCCCGCCACCTGGTAAGGCCGCAGTATCATTTTCAAATGATAGGACGGCTCGATCTCTTTTATCTGGTTGAACTGCCGCAGATTTTCATACTTCTCTTCCAGCTGAACGATCAACTCCTCTTCATCCCTTGTTTCATATAATTCATCCACCACACTTAAGTGATAGCGGGACAATTTCAGGGTATCTGTTTTTCCTTCACCGACCCGGAACAATAACGAATATTTTTTCAGCCATTCTTCCGGAAGGATACCGAGCGTACCGTCATTCAGTTGTACAAACTGTTGCTTATTGGCCAATGCTCTTTTAACTTCCGCCACCGTTACTTTCTGGTCGCCAAATAAAATATCTACTTTGGCATCGAACCAATCGGTATTGCTGCTGATAAAGATCTTTGTCTGTGGCTTGGCCGTATTGAAACGGAAATTTTTTAAAGCTTCAAATCCAAACACCGGGGTCTTCATCTCCTTCATCGCATCCACAAACAGAAAGAACCAGTTGTTTTTTAAAACATCGGTTCCTTTTAATGCCAGCGTGCCGGTGTCTTCATTGAATACAAAACTGGAATGCAGGTTTTGGAGTTTCTGAATAAACTCGTTTTCTTTTTCCCTGTTACGGTGTACGACCAATACTTTCTCCCCCTGCGGTACAATCATTTCATCCCGGTCGCGGGTTCTTGTTTCATATCCTTTGTAAGAAAAGGAGGGCTGAAATACCAGGAAGTCTCCTTTTTCCAGCAGGAATAATTTTACTTCAGGATTACCGTCTTTTATTTCTTGTACCAGTGATTTATCAAAATCCACTTTATGATCTTTTGCCAACGGCATAATAAACCCGTTCAGTATTTTTCCCCATTCATCTGCCGGTACACTCATCTTACCGGTAGGTAGGAATTTTTCTACCAGGTGAATGACATCATTGTCTTTCCAGAGATGGGCCTGGTTATTATATAAAAAGAATAAAGGGCTGGCGGCTTCATTGTCCCCGAGATTAAATTCCAATGGACCTACCTTTACCCGGCACTGCATCATGTAGTGCCCGCCGTTACCAACAGGTGCTTTTATAATAAAATGCGGCCGGGCCTCTTCGGCCTGCAGTTGCAACTGCTGCAGGTTGTTTGTTTTAAAAGGCTTTTTATCTGGTAATAAGAATACAAACGGGTTACCCACCGATTCAGTAAATATTTTTTTTAGCTTGGGTAACAGGTATTCTGCCATCAGGGCTTTTGTCTCATCGGGCAGGTCATCTTCTTCTGCATGTATAATATTCTCCCAGATGCCTGAGAAAGGCGAGTTGCGGCTGATATACTTATTGATCTCAGATTCCTGGAGTTTTCGTAAGAGGGTCAGCAAATCCTGGTCACCTTCTGGCAAATTATCCGTGTTTACATAGCGGCTGATGTCGAGTTTTTCTACTATACCGGTAAAAGCCTCATTTGCTTCATTGGGTTCACCGATCACTACATCAACTGTAAACTGCGGGTAATTTTTTTTATTAAAGTTGAAAACAACGCCTAATCGATGAGATGGCGATGGGATAATCTCCTCCATCACTTCCGGTGTTTCGGTTGTTTCCTTCTCTTTTTGAGGAAGCAAAACCGGTTTGGGGGCCGAAGCCACCTGCGCTACCCGTTTGATACTTGCATCAAGTACCCGCAAAAATGGTTTTGCATCTTTATAAGCAAACTCAAACTTTCCTTTCAGATCATCTTTTAAAGAATAGCCGTATGCTTCCAGTAATTTATTTTTTTCCTTATCCCAGTTGCGGATGGTATCAAAATAATGGGCACCATGTGCATTCAGCAATTGCAGAAAAACGATCAGTTTGGGCAGACATAAAAGGTGCTCTTCATCTTCATAATCGCAGCTGGTATCAAAATTTCGTTCTTCGTTCTTTCGGAGGATAACTTTATACTCCTTCCCTTCCAGTTTTAGAGACGCTTTCACCATTTCATTCTCAGCAAAATCAATAATGGCTTTATTCGTCCGCAGGTAGGCTTCTGCCTCAATAAATAATTCCGGCGAAGAAAGCAGGCGCAGTGTTTTTAATTCGATGGCTTTCATCTTTGCCACGGTATGCCGTTGGTCATATTTTATTTCTTCTGCCTGCAGGTGGCCACGATCGATCATATCCTGCAACTGGAACATGGCGGCCGCTTCATGCCGGCAAATATCACCCAGGTTATACGGGCAGGCACAGCGCAATGATGTGGCTTTTGGATCTTTGAATTTCTGAATATAAACTTTATAATAGGTAGCGTAACTATCATCCTTTACCCGGAACACGGCGGAACCGAACAAGTCATCGTATTCTACCAGTTCTACAAAACCGATAGCATGGATCTTTTTTCCTCTGCGGATCACTTCGTCCGTTCCGTGGGTATAAACGTATTTAACAAGGTGCGGTAATGCCAAGCGATATACAATTTTAGACCTGTCTGCTCACCTTCGCTATAGCTTCAGCCGAGCAAGACCGGCAGGTTGGTGTAGGAAGTGCGGGATCATTTACCCCGTACTTCAAAAAAGATTAATCGGCAAATGTAAAAGAATGTACAGCGGATTTCCTCGTAAAAAGAGGGAAATAATAAATAAATTTTATTAGCAAATAGTACAAAAAAAAGGGAGTATCTTAGTTGGTTTATTATTTCGACGTCAGCCTGCCTTCGTGGTATACCGGCAGCACATTCGCTATATCATTCGTCAGGCAGAATTTAATATCTTCTATTAATCCAAACCGTTCTACCAGCCGATGGTAATGGGTTAGCTTTGGTGCAAAATCAATGATATTGTTTTTATGTTTGGCATACATAGCTTCGGCCATCAGGGAGCTGTCACATTGTACCGTAAACTGTTTGGCGATGCGGTGGATCACCGATCCCGCAAATAAAGTGTCTTCAAGATTGAACCGGTCTTTCCAGCCAGCACAACCCAACACTACATTCTTTTTTTCTGCCACTAAAAAATCGCAAACCGCTGATAGATTTGGGAATGAACCTGAAACGATCGTATCCGCATTTTTATCCAGGGCCATATGAAGCAACCTGGTGCCGTTAGTAGTAGTCAGTACCAGAGTTTTATTTTCAATAAAACTACGTGGATATTCCATTGGCGAATTGCCATGCTGTAAGCCTTCTGCGATCATACCATCCCGTTCACCCGCAGCAATACCCCCGATATTTTTGCAGATTTCTATCGCTTTAGGAACTGAGTCAACCGGTATCACACATTTAGCACCATTGTATAAAGCAGCCGCAATGGTAGAAGTAGCCCTGAACACGTCAATAATGACCACCACGCTGTTGCTCAGGTCATATAAATGTAATAAGGCCGGGGAAAGAGAAGTATGGAGAGTGGGCTTGTTGGTCATAACTGGATTGCAAAAATAATGGAACCGGATTTAATGGAAAGGATTCGCTAGTTAGCCAGCAACTTCTTCCACTTATCACTTTCCGCAAATTCTTTTATGGTTTTATTCCGTTGCTCCAGCAATCGTCGCATGTATTTAGTAAGATAAAGGCTGTTGAACCATTGACCGATCATCCCATAGGGTGGTTCGAAATGAAAGAGATCGATCATGATCGTACCGTTTTCACAAGGCTTGAAATGATGCTCATGCTTCATCATTTTAAAATCTCCTTCTACCTGTTCGCTGATAAAGGTTTCCGGCTTTTTCATATCCGTAACTCTTACCCGCAATAACCGGTTCTTAAAAAGATGTTTAGCCTGCCAGGTTACGGTCTCTTCATTTTCAATTAATCCAAACCTGGTTCCCGCTACGGCTTCTTCCTTGTAGATTGCCATGGATTGTTTGTGCAAGCCAATATGCCGGCTAAGATTAAAAACAACGTCAGCGGGAGCAGCAATAAAAGTCGTTAGATGAATTGTTGGCATGGGAAGCAAGTTTGAAATTCGAAATATAAAACACAGGCTGCTATCACAAAAATCTTACCGAGCTGCTATTTATGAAAAGGGAATCTTGGAAACTTTTGCCTGCAATAATTTATCCCGCACTTTAATGTAAATATCCGAATCGATCGCCGCAAAAGCTGTTCGTACATATCCCATACCAATGGCTTTGCCCAGGCTGGGTGATTGGGTGCCGGAGGTAACATGACCGATGGTTTCTCCGCTGAAATCTTTTATTTCATAACCTTGCCGGGGGATACCTTTCTCTATCATTTCAAAGCCGACCAGTTTTCGTTCCACACCATCAGTTTTTTGCGCAGCAAAAATTTCTTTGGAAGTAAACTCCTTGGTGAATTTGGTGATCCAGCCAAGTCCTGCCTCCATTGGTGATGTAGTGTCATCAATATCGTTTCCATATAAACAAAAGCCCATCTCTAAACGCAAGGTATCTCTTGCTCCAAGACCAACGGGTTTCATTCCCTGGGGACTACCAGCAGCAAAAATAGCATCCCATATTTTGTCTGCTGCATCCTCCTTGTCTTCAAAATAGATCTCTACACCACCCGCACCGGTATAACCCGTTGCGCTCACCATTACATTGTCTACACCAGCAAATATTCCTTTGGTAAACGTGTAATATTTCAAATTCAATATATCCATTTCGGTTAATGGCTGTAAAATTTTAGTGGCATTCGGCCCCTGTATGGCCAGCAAACAGGTTTTATCAGATATATTATGCATCTCTGCGTAATGCGTGTTATGCTGTTTGATCCAATTCCAGTCTTTTTCAATATTGGATGCGTTGACCACCAACATGTACGTCTTATTTTCTTCCACGCAATAGACGAGGAGATCGTCCACAATCCCGCCTTCGTTATTGGGGAGACAACTATATTGTGCCTGGCCGGATTTCAGTTTCGCTGCATCATTACTCGTTACCCGTTGAATAAGTTCAAGAGCTTTCTCTCCTTTCAGGATAAATTCACCCATATGACTTACATCAAAGACTCCGGCATTTTTCCTGACAGCGGCATGCTCGTCATTAATACCTGTATAAGAGATTGGCATATTATAACCGGCAAAAGCGGCCATTTTAGCTCCGAGGGCAATATGTTTATTGGTAAACGCTGTGTTTTTCATACCGGCAAAATTGTCCGCAAATGTAGATTAAATTCATTTGTTAACCCTTCCCATCCGCAGGTGGGGGAACGAAGACATTTTTTCATTGGTTCAGAAAGGCTTTAGATGCTACACGAGTTGGGGCACAATCCCAGGCGGCATTTTTTTTCCCCTTTGACTTAGTATAAATTCAAACAAAGCCGGCGTATAAGTGGGCCTGTTTTGAAAAATTATCTTTCACAATTATAAAGATAAAACAGAAAAGCCCCTGCCGTTGGAAACGGGGCGGGACCTTTCTTCCCCTTTACAGGGATTCAACATCAACCTAGTTTATAAAAATATTTTAATGCCCATAACTTACTACCCGGGATATCTTCCAGTCCCCGTTTATCTTCTTCCAGATATGGACAAATTTAAAACTGCCGCAATCGCTTTTGCCATTCTCTGTATGGCAAAAGCGGTGCATTCCTATTTGCATGGCGCCAAAATCTTTCAAAGGATATACTTCCAGGCTACCCGCTATTAATTCTCTTTTCAGGTCGTTCTCCTTTTTCCCGGCTAATCCTATAAACGATTCGATAGTGTGACTATAGCCTGTCAGCCCGTCTTTATCATGATAAAATTCGAGGTCTTCTCTGAACAAAGTTTTTAATTTCGCCACATCCCGGTTGTTAAAGGCATTGAACAATACACTGTCCATCTGTGCTATGGTGCGGTATAATTCATCACCTGCCGGAGATGGTGCTGCTGTTGGTATTATGTTTTTAGAAGCCGAACAAGACAGTATCAAAAAGCTCAGCGACAAAAGCCAACATACTTCGGGGTTATTTCTGATCATTCTTTCAATTAAACAGGTTCCTTAAAACCATTCCACTAATGATGATACCGGTGACGGGCCTCCTGCAAATGAGTCTTCCTGGCTTTTACTTACTCTTTTCTTTTTAAGAACGATAGGCTTCGCCGGCTTTTTGCTTTTCTTTTCTTCCAGCTCCTTCAGCTCCTGTTTTTTCTTCTCGATCGTTTTTTCCAGGTCAAGGCTGTCATTATTTTCATACCTGTAATCCGATGTTGGCGGGGTGCTGTTAATTGTTCCGTTCGGGTCTTTCAGTTCTCCATCAATACCCATCACATAGTCTACATCCGGCCGATACCAGAAATCGCTTTCGTCGTTATTGATCTCAAAACCTGTGACCCTGTTCTTCCGACCACTTTTTTTCACCTGTATATTGATAGAGTTCAGTTTTTCCACTACTGATCTGTCAAAGCGTAATTTTTTACCGGCGGGTACCTGTATCTCAATTTCAATGTTCTGTCCCCTAAATTTATTTTCACTACCGATAGCATAGCCGTTAGCAAGATCCAGCACACTATCTCTTGATACGGCCGTAAACTGGATCTTCTCTGCCCGGTTCTTAGCTTCCTGATTGGTTCTTCCGAAACTGTAACGTTTCACAAAAACACGATATTGATCATCTGTACTTGCTTTTACATTGAATTTAATAGCGGCAATCTTCAGGGTATCAGAAGAAAGATCCCATCCATCCCGGCCATCATTCATCCAGCCAAAGCTTCCACTGTATTCGAGTTGCGGCTGTGATACGGCAACGATCAGTTTACTATTGGCGGGTTGCGTAATAGTTAAGGGAATATCTACATGTTCGTATTCACGAAAATCTTTTACCATGCTGGAAACAAATAATACCATGGCGATCCAGCCGATTGCCCACAAGCCACCAAATGTCCAGCCCAGGTAATTATTTCTTGATTTAGCCCGGATGATACGACGTATGATCCAGGTAACAAAACCGATCAGGGGAACGACAAGGAAGAAAATCAACGTGCCCCAGGCAAAGATCTGCTGCCATTTACTGGTCCATAAAAAATTATTGATCGGCCACCAGGCAATACCACCAAATAATAAGGCGATCAGTGCAACAAATAATGAAAAAGCAATAACCCCGGCAATAAACAGAAAAAATACTTTGAAAAGAACTGCGATCGCATGCCCAAGGCCACCACCACGGCGGCGAACTGTTTCATTTACTTCAGAAGCAAAGGCTTTTCCACGGGTACCGGCAAACTCCTTTGCCTTATTACTCATATTTTGGGCAGACTCCTTTACTTCTTCGCTCCAGCCCTTCATCCTTTCTTTCATATTTCCCATTCCTTCCTTTACATTCTGGCGTATCCGGTTCACATCCACTTTTTCACCCCGCATTTCCATTTTTTCATAGTCGCTGTTGGCTTCCGGCAATACGATCCAGAATATGATATAGGTTAGAATAAACGTACCACTCAGTGAGCCAAATCCAATATTCAGGGCAAGATCAAAGTCGGTATCCCACCGGAACCCGCTGAGAACACTGATCAATATATTGAGCAGGATCGGCGCAGCAAATAGTAAGCGAATACCAGATGCTTTTTTATCAAAATATGCAGCTAATCCCCCGGCCACACCACCTAATATCCTGTCGTCCGGGTTTCTATATAGTCTTTTGCCGCTGTATCCATCCAGGTCTCTCGGAGGCAATATGATCCATAAAATGATATAAGCAAGGAACCCGATACCGGTACCAAATCCTATAACGGCAAACAATAAACGAACAACAGCAGGATCCACATTCAGGTAGGAGGCAATACCGCTACACACACCACCAATGAACCGGTCATTACTGTCGCGGTATAAACGACCCCTTGGTTTCTTTTCTGTGTAGGTATAGTTCTGCTGATTGCTTCCTGTTTCAGCAGATGTGGTAGAAGCGCCGGCATTCTCTTTCTCTTCTGCTTCAAAATCTTCTACAGTTCCCATTGAGCTTATAACTTCCTGCACATCTCCGTCTGTTACAGCTGCAGCTCCTTTACGGATCTTTTCGTGCAGCAATTCTGCAATACGGCTTTCGATATCGTTGATGATCTCATCACGGCTTTCTTCAATAGCAAAATAGCGGCGCAAACTTTCAATATAGGCCTGCAACTTTTCATAAGCAGAATCTTCGATCGGGATAACCCGGCCGCTTAAGTTAATGTTGATGATCTTTTTCATGTTGTAATATTTGGTTGATGTTGGTCTCCTGTCGTCCCTGGTAAAACGGGATTTGGAGTTTATATTGATTAGTTATTATTAAGGGGTTCATCCGATTTCTTACTCGTCAGTGCATTCACCCCGTTTGAAAGCTCGTTCCAGGTTTGCTCCAGCTCTTTATAAAAACTGCTTCCCTTTTCTGTCAGCGAAAAATATTTGCGGGGAGGCCCGGAGTTGCTTTCCACCCATCGGTAGGTTAGCATGTCTGCATTTTTAAGGCGGGTCAATAGCGGGTACAGCGTGCCTTCCAGTATCTTCAGGTTGGCGGCTCTCATTTCTTCCACAATATCACTCGGATAGGCCTCACCCCGGCGAATGATCGAAAGGATACAGAACTCGAATATGCCCTTCCGCATCTGGCTTTGTGTGTTATCTATATTCATTTTTTTGTTTTAAGGGTAGTAGGTTTGATTTTGAACTTTTCCTTCTTCCCATTGCTATTTCTTACTTGCCGGAACGAAGATAAGGTGATATTTGGTACTATGCAAACTAAAGTACCATATTTTTTAGAGTAATGCCAGTCCGAAAATCCCATTTTAACCTGTAACGTTAGCTGGGCTTATGTTTGGATATTACCAACCCAGTGTTTTAAATTGCCTCTGGTTTTTATAAATGGTAAAATAAGTGGACGAGCAGTCCATTTCGGTGGGTTTTAGGTTACTTTGCCCCATGCGGTATTCCTACTTTATTTTTCTTTTTCTAATAATATCCCTCGCCGGCTGTTCTGATAGATACCGAGCCTTTCAAAGCCAATACCAATTCAAAAGCCCTGATGGAAAACCCGATTACAGCCAGCTGAATTATTGGGCCGCCCATCCCTGGAAATGGGATCCATCTGACAGTATTCCCGCACCCTTGAGGAATGAAATGAGAGATTCGCTGGCAGATGTATTCTTTTTACATCCCACTACTTATACCCGTAAGCAAAGTATGAAGGGTCCCAATGCCGCAATTGATAATGAATATACCAATGCAAAAACAGATTATTCTACTATTCTTTACCAGGCCAGTGTATTTAATAATCATTGCCGCGTTTTTGCGCCGCGATACCGGCAGGCTCATATTAAAATGTTTGTTGAAACAGATAAAGAAAAAGCCGCCAATGCTTTTGAACTGGCTTATGCAGATCTAAAATCATCTTTCGAATTTTATTTAAAGACCTGGAACAAAGGAAACCCCATCATTATCGCTGCTCACAGCCAGGGTAGTTTATTAGGTGAACGATTATTAAAAGAATTTTTCCAGGGAAATTCAGTAAGCTCCTTATCTCTTCGAAAACAATTGGTCGCTGCATATATTATCGGCTGGCCTGTAGCGAAGGATTATTTCGTATCGATAAAAATGTGTGAAGACTCCCTGCAAACGGGGTGTATCTGCAGCTGGCGTACCTTTAAAAAAGGGTTTGTTCCTTCTTATTTAAAGAATGAAGATGGCAATTCATACGTCACGAACCCACTTACTTGGACATCAAGCACTGAATATGCGTCAAGGAAACTAAATAAAGGAAGCGTTTTAACTAATTTCAACCGCCTGTACAAACAAACAAGTGATGCACAGGTCAGTAACGGTTTGTTATACATTAGTAAGCCAAAATTTCCCTGGAGTTTTTTATACTTCACAAAGAATTACCATATTGCGGATATAAATTTATATTATATCAATATCCGTGAAAATGTGGCGCAACGGATAAAAGCTTATTACCAACAAACCAACAGCAACCTTGATTCAAAGAATTAAACTCCTCCTGTCTTCAGCGCTGGCTGCCCGGATCTGTTTGTTAGTAGCAATACTATCTAAATTAGGGCTGATGCGGATATACCTGAACGTAGGTACCGATAAGGCCGCCTTATTGATCAGCACAAAAAATTTTCTAGCAGGGCATGGGATCAGTATTGGCAGAACATTTATAACAGACCTCGCTGATAAAACCTATGTGCCTTACACAGGCTGGCCACCAGGTTATTCGTTGTTGTTAAGCCCTTTTTTATCCTTATTCCCGGATAATTTTATGCTGGCCGCTTTTTGTGTAGATATGCTGGCTGCCATTATTTTCTTTGTTTTCCTCCAAAAGATACTTCTCCAGTTAGGATTTTCTCCCTGGCTCGCTGCATTATTTTTATTGTTCCAGGGCGTTTTTGTCAATGATTATATTGTATCCTCTCATCCCACCGATTTCCTGGCTATGGCATTCGTTGTTGCCGGATGGTATTATTGCAATTTACTTTTTGGTAAAGAAAGAAAATGGACCAACCAGGTACTATGCATTTTCTTTTTAGGTTTTGCTACATTAATACGCTACCAGTATATGCCAGTCTGTGTATTGGGAATGTGCTGGGCGTTCTATACCGGCTGGAAACAGCACCAAAATGGGTTAAAAAATGCAGCTGCTTGTATTGCTATTTCTCTTGTTACTATAACAGTGATCACCCTGTTCTATCAAAAGAATGTATCCGGTCATTTTTTATACCAGCTCCCGGGTATGACAAAAGGGTGGTATCCTGGAAATATTTTTGAAGCTGCCCCTTTTTCATTGAATAGTTTTATTGAAATCAATTTTTGGGGTGTGCAGCTTTCTTCCTTTACCGGGGCTCAGTATACTACCTGCATCCTGCTGTTCAAAATAATAGCTGCGGGCTTATTAGTTTTCTTTGGTTTTACCTGTCTGAATTGGTTTCGTAAAAAATACAGTACCTCATTTTCTGCAACTGATAATGCCTGGGTCACTGGTACCTTAGTAAGTATTGGCATCGTTTTTATATTGTTCTGGCTATCCATAACCAATAGCCGGCAAACAGGCACTACCTGGACCTTTGTCAAGGATGGGCGATACTTTGCTTTTGTGATTTTATTTATTCAACTCTTTGTATGGCAAAAAGTTTTCGGAAGGAACTTTACATCAAAAATTATCCGGTCAGCCATCCTCCCTTTGCTCCTTGTCTTATACAGTTTTGCAGGGCTTCATGACGTTTATATCATTGCCAAAAAAAGCAGGCAGCCGATATCCTCCTTTAAGAATATTTTACCCGCTCAGCCAGATATGAAAGTACTGCTTGATTATATCGCTGAACAACGAAAAGTGAATCCGGGAAAAACAATCTGTATCGCCGGTACAGATAACCAGTTTGGTTATTTTGCTGATTGGTATGGTGCCAATGCTTTGTTCTATGATCCGCCTTATTTAACTAAGGCCCCGGAGACCTCAAAGCCGGTAACTTTGCTGGTAGCTTTCCAGCTGGGAGCTACTCCCTTTTTTAAAGAATTGATCTCCAGACCTGGCTTTTCATTCTATAAACAAAACAATGGTTGGTTGTATTATACACTCCAGGCTGAGCCTGGTAAAACAACCGCCCCATGACAAACGCTTTTGTTACCATAATTATTCCTTGTTTTAACGAAGGTCCTGTTCTCCGGCAGGTGGTAGCAGAATTAGTCAATGAAAAAAAATATACCATTATCCTTGTTGATGACGGTTCGGTGGTGCCAGCACAATCGCTTATCGGCGACTTGCCCGTTACAATTATCCGGCACATTGCCAACCTTGGTCAGGGAGCTGCATTACAAACCGGCTTTGAATATGTAAAGAAGTTACCTGCTGATTATGTAATAACTTTTGATGCAGACGGACAACATGCTCCATCAGATATTCAACAGCTACTGGCTCCATTACAAGATGGTCGTGCAGATATTGCTCTCGGGTCAAGATTTTTGATCAAGGGGCAACAAAACGCACCGCTAACCAAAAAGTGGGTTTTGCATGCCGGGAGGCTGGTTAATTATTTTTTTTCAGGATTATATCTTTCCGACTCGCATAATGGCCTGCGGGCTTTCACCAAAGCAGCCATAGAAAAAATAGCATTAAAGGAAAACCGGATGGCCCATGCCACAGAAATACTCTATGCAATCCGTAAACACAAACTCCGGCATATAGAAGTGCCGGTTACTATCAACTACACCTTTTATTCAAAAAGTAAGGGTCAGTCTGTTTTCAACAGCATCAGAATCTTTTTTGATTTAGTTTTACATAAAATATTTGAATGAACGGTATTAAAATACTCCTGATTACTGGTGTTGCTTTTATTGCCGTTTATTTCTTTATCCGGCTGCGAAATAGCCTGTTGGATATCCTCCTGCTGCTTGTCTTAATAGCCGCTGCAATTGTATTTATCCTTTTCCCTGACATTACCAACCAGCTCGCTAACAAACTGGGAGTAGGTCGTGGGGCGGACCTTGTGTTTTATACCAGCATTATAATTTTCTGGTTTGTTATTTTAAAATTGTATGCCCGTATCCGGAAATTAGAGCAGCTGTTGACTTCTATTCTCCGCAATAAAGCCATTGAAGAGGCGCAAGAAAAAACACCTAAATAAGTCGCATGGTCATTTCCTGCCCGCTTTGTAACAACCAAAACACATCCCTGCTTTTTATAAAAAAAGACATCCCTTATTATTCCTGTACCAGCTGCGGGTTTATTTTTTCCTCAACCACCAGCAACGCAAACCTGGATAATAAAATAACCGATTTCGAAACTTCCTACCTGCAATATTTTGATGAAAAAAAATCAGATAAAAAAAACCATGCTAAAATGCTGGATTGGGTCAATCAACTACATCCCGGGAACCATAAAACGCTACTGGATATAGGTTGTGGCAGTGGAAAATGGGTTAATTATCTTACTGGGCAAGGTCTTACAGCCACTGGTATTGAACCATCTTTTTCATTGTATGATCATTTTCTAAATGGCAACCCTGCTTTCTTTTACGGAACAATTGATGAGTTTGCAACCGCCAATACCGGAAATGCATTTGATGTCATTACCACATTCGATGTGCTGGAGCATATAAAAGACCCAGTTAGCTTCATGAAAACAATTACCCGGCTTATGCACCCTGGTTCCCATTTGCTGATGTCAATGCCGGATGTCCGAAGTTGTCATCGGAAGATAACCGGGAAAAGATGACATTACTTTAATAAATATCATTACTCATATTTCTCCAAAACAACCTTGCAGTTGGCTGCAAAGCAGGCTGGTCTTACCCTTCTAAATACTTCCCATCAATCGAGATATTTTCAAACAAGTTATGTGTGGGATTATTTTAAAAATTTTGTGTTGCAAAAAAAATCTGCTTACTCCCCGGCTCAAAAAAGTTGGTTGATTTCGTTGAATTTATTTGACAATATGTATTGTGTACTGCAAAAAACCGGGAACTAATCAGATCCGCTTTTTCCTTTCAGCCAAACCAGTTCTTCTCCTGTTATTTTAACGATCACAAATTTCTTTACCTGGCTGATGGTCATCTCATCCAGCATCTTCACTACTTCGCTATAGGAAGCGTTAGGTGACGGTTTAATAATTACCATCAGGCCATCTCTTCCTTCCTTTGCTTTTTGAGTGATGTCTAATTCCCGTTGTTTATCACCAATAATTTTTCGAAGAGCCGAATGCCCGGACGGGGTAGTTTCAAAAATCTTTCCTCCCTGAATAGCGTCTTCCCATTGCCCGTTATAGTAATAAAATTTGTCCTCCTCCAATAAAACAGTCAGTGCATTAGACTCACCAATTGGCATAGGTTTTCCACCCTCTTTGGGCACATAAATATCCATGACGGTTGGCTTAGTGAGCTCTGCTGTTATTACAAAGAAAGTGATCAGGAGAAAACCAAGATCTACCATGGGTGTCATATCCACTCTAAGGGAATGCCTTATCATCCGCATTACCCCTCTTCTTTTCCGTGAACTTACCCGGCCCTCGTTGCCGATTGATTGCTGTACTTGCATAAGCGTAGTTTGCCTATGAGATACAATCCGCTGGAAAATCCATACAAGATAAAATCCATTATTCTACCAATACAAATGCAGCCCAGTAATAAGCCGGATATTTTTGGCGCATTTCCGCCTGGGCCTGGTAAAATGCCCCGGCAATTGTTTTTCCTTTCATCCAGTAAGTATAAAAAGAGGTCATTAATTCTGCTGTTTCTTTATCCGGAACCTGCCACAGACTGACGATCATTTTTTTAACGCCAGCCATTTTAAATCCCCGTTGTAACCCAAATACCCCTTCAGTTCCCTTTACATCCCCCAATGCTGTTTCGCAGGCACTCAGTACCAGCAATTCGGTATTACTTAAATTCAATTGCGAGATCTCGTAGGCGGTAACAATACCGTCTTCCACTCCATCCACCGGAGTCTTTCCACTCCAGGCATAATTACCTCCCGCCAATACCAGGCCGCTCCGGAGTAACGGATCTTCTGCTAATGAATAAGCATTGGCCTGTCCGGAATCCGTTTTCTTCTTTTTAGCCTCGGGTAAAAAAAAACCATGTGTAGCAATATGAATGATTTGCTGTGCGTTGCCCGTCATTGTTTTCAAGTTGCCTTCTGATGCAGACTGCTGAATAAATAAACGGGTACTAATCTTGTTTTGCTCAAACAATCGCCCGATCTTTTTTATCTCTTCTGCCGTACCAGGCAGGTTGACCCAGGCCCCATTTTCGCTACCTCTGTTTTTGAAAACAGAATTGATCGTCGTACTGAGCTCCGTATTACTCTTATTTTTTCGTTGCTGCACTAATTGCAGGCTATCCATGGTAAACTGTGCATCACCAAATAACACAATACTGCCAGGTCTTACGGTTGTCTGGCTTTCTGTTCGTAAGGAGATCTGCCGGGTACTGGTGTATTGCTGCAACTGGTATTTATCCATCAATATTGTCGTACTGTCAACTGGCAGCGCATGAAAAGCCACACTGTATAATTTGCCGGCAGGCGAGTAGGCTATTTTTTTTATTCCTTTTAAAAAAGGTTCAAGGGGTTGCCATATCAGTTGATAGAGCTGGTTACCCAATTGGGCTGCACTGCCTCTTATTTCTAACCCGCGATAAAAATTCTTTACCAGCTTCGGAGCGGTATTACCTGCACTGTCAAACAATAATTGCAATTGTTTTTTTTCACAAAGGGGAACAAACCGGGGTGCCACATCGCCCTTGCGAAGGATATATGCCCCATAGATAACAGAGTCGGTCCATTTTTTATTATAGAGTTTAAATCTTGTAAACTCGATTGCCGCTTCATCTTCTTCCAGATTTTGCTGCACATCTTTCATTGTTACCTGCAAAGATTTTTGCTGATTACTGAATACAGCAGATCGCCTGTTTAGCTCTTTCTCCAATGTCTCTGCGCCTGCTTCCATGGCTTTTAGATCTGCAGTTTGGCTCGTAGTAGCCAGGGTATATTGTTTCGCCAGTATATTTTTTGAAGTCATCCATTGGGTAAATATCCTTTTTACAGCGGTGTCTTTGTTATTACGGACCGACTCCAGCATATTCCGGGTATCTGCAAGGGACAGTGATTTAAAACCCAGCTCCAGATTATAATTATTTTCAAGAATCGCAGCCGATGCTTTGGGATTATTGTACAAAAAACTGTTGTTGCATTCCACTATTTCCCTGTTATAGTCCAGGTATTTTGCCTTTTCCTTTTCGGAAAGTATACTGAAGGTACCCGCAATATTTTGCAGTAGAATACGGCTGCTTGATAATAGCAATGGCTCAGCTTTCTGGTACTGACCCATTTGAGTATATAATAAGGCAAGGTCATTCTGGCTTTCTGAATAATAGGGATGCTTTTCTCCCAGCAACATTTTTCTGAGCCGGATGGCTTCAAGGTAGAACGTTTCGGATTGAGCATAATGTGTTTGGGTTTTCCGGTAAAACGCCGCGACATTATTAAGACCGGTCGCATAGGCAGGACTGTTTTCGCCTTTTACTTTTCTCCAGATATCTTTTGCCTGTATGATCAGTGGTTCTGCTTTTTTGTATTGCCCCATCACGGTGTATAGAGAAGCCAGGTTGTTGAGGCTGGAAGCATAATCTGTATGATTGATGCCAAATATTTTTTCCCTGATCTGGTTAGTACGTATATAAGCCTGTTCTGCTTTGGCATATTGCTCCATACTCTGCCATACGTTGGCAATATTATTCAAGTGAGTAGCATAATCCGGGTTGTCTTCCCCTATTGCATTTTTAACAATCGCCATAGCCTTGGAAAAAAGGGGTTCTGCTTTTTCATACTGACCAAGGTTGAAGTATAAAAAGGCCAGGTTATTTAACCCTGTCGCATAGCTAATATGCGTTTCGCCAAAGATCTTTTTCTTTATATTGATCGACTCTAAATAAAGAGGTTCTGCTTTTTTATATTGACCCATCGATTCATACAAGTTACCCAGGTTGTTGAGGCTACCCGCGTAGTCGGGATGCATTTCCCCAAAGGACTTTTTTAACAGCTCACTTGCGAAAATATAGATGGGTTCTGCCTTTTCGTATTGCCCGCTTTCGGTATACAATCCGGCAATATTATTCAATGTAGAAGCAATATCCGGATGTGTACTTCCAAGTGTTTTTACCCGGATCTCGCCTGCTTCCACAAACAGCCTTTCTGCCTTTTCATAGCGGCCGATATGCTGGTAAAGTTGTGCCAGGTTATCCAGCATACTGGCATAATCCGGGTGATTTTCTCCCTTCGTTTTTTTAAGAATACCAATTCCTTCCAGGTAAAGCGGCTCTGCTTTATCATATTGACCCATGTTGCCATATAGCGCGGCAAGATTATTCAGGCTTAAGCCATAGTCCCGGTGTGTTTCTCCTAATACCGATTTCCGTAATTCCAATACCCGGATCAAAATAGGTTTTGCTTTTTCATACAAGCCCATTACAGAATAAAGTGTAGCCATATTATTCAGGCTGGTGGCATAAAGGGCATTGTTTTCGCCAAGAATTCTTTTCAGGTTATTGCCCGATTGGGTAAAAAGCTGTTCAGCTTTGGCATACTGGCCTATAAACTGGTACAAGGAGGCAAGATTATTCAGGCTGGTAGAATAGTCGGGGTCGTTTTCACCCAGTATTGCTTTATTAATAGTATTTGCCTGTATATAAAGGGCCTCCGATTGCTGGTATTTACCCATATCTCTGTATACCGCTGCAAGGTTAATAAGGCAGGCTGTGTATGTCTTATCCTTTTCCCCGGAAGTTTTCGATAGCAAGTCTTTTTGCAAAACAAAGTATTGCTCCGCTTTTTCGTAATGGTACAATTTATAATGACATACAGCCAGGAAGAAAATAGTGCCGTTATAAAGGGAGTGTTTTTCGCCAAAGTCTTTCTTAACTGCTTCCGCAGCTTTTTCAGCTACCGGGATGGCCTTTTCGTATTCGCCTTTTTCAAACAGTCGCATTGTTTCCTGCAACAACTCAAGAGTGGTCTGCGCTTTTATACAAACAGAAAAAAATAACAGGCATAGTGCAAGTATAAATTTCATAGCAGGAGGTTTGGCTGATTGGTTGGTTAATCTACGAAATCTTTAGCTTGGCAGCAAAACAGATACGGATGGGTAGGGAGACTTCGTAAACTTATGGGAGCTAACTGTATTGAACTGCAATCTATTCCACCAGCACAAACGCCGCCCAATAAAATGGAGAGTATTTTTTCCGCATATCTGCCTGTGCCTGTGTAAATGATTCATTGATAGATTTTCCTTTCATCCAATAGGTATAAAAAGCTGTCATCAGTTCGGCCGTTTCTTTATCTGGTACCTGCCAAAGACTTACTATCAGTTTTTTCACTCCCGCCATTTTAAAAGCCCGTTGCAAACCAAATACACCTTCACTTCCTTTCACATCACCAAGAGCTGTCTCGCAGGCGCTAAGTACAACAAGTTCGGTGTTGCTTAAATTCATTTGAGATATCTCATAAGCCGTTACGATTCCATCCTCTACTCCGTCAATCGGCATTTTACCACTCCAGGCATAGTTGCCGCCGGAAAGTATTAAGCCACTTCTTAATAAAGGGTCATCGGCTAATGTATAGGTATTCCCTTGGTCAAATTCTGTTTCTTTTCTTTTTTTATCTGGTGTTGGCAAAAAGAATCCGTGTGTCGCAATATGGAGTATTTGTGGTGAGTTGCCGCTTAGTGCTTTTAAGTTTTCTTCAGAAGCGGTTGTTTGTACAAATGATTTGGTGCTGAGTTTATTTTGGTCAAATAATCCTTTGATCTTCTTTACTTCTTCAGCCGTTCCCGGAAGGTTGTCCCATACACCACCTCTGCTACCTCTGTTTGGTGGAGTATAAATAGAAGTTGATACCACTTCAGTTCCTGATGGAATAGTTCGTTCTTTTACCAGAGCAATACTATCCATTGTAAAATTTGCATCGCCGAATAAAGCTATCCCGGAAGGTTTCGTAATTTTATTTTCTTCTGTTCTTAATGCTACATGCCTTGTGCTGGTATAATGCTGCAACTGGTATTTGTCCATTAGCAAGGTTGTGCTGTCAACTGCGAGAGCATGAAAAGCTATACCGTATAACTTACCCGCCGGTGAATAGGAGATTGATCTTACTCCTTTTAAATATGGTTCTAATGGTTGCCATATTAATTTGTACAAATCCTTTCCCAATGCAGTGTTTTTGTTTTTTAATTCTAACCCTCGATAAAAAACTTTAGCGGTCGAAGTAGCTGATCTGCCGGCACTGTCTAATAGCTTCTGTAATTGCTTTTCTTCGAAGAGGGATACGAATTGCGGAGCTGTGTCACTTTTATGTAAAACATATGCTGCATACATTACACTATCAATCCCTTTTGCATTGTATAAGCTAAATCGCACAAATTCAATAGCAATTTCGTCCTGTTCCAATTTCTGTTGAATATCAGCTCCTGTTAACTGAAGGGACTGTTGCTGTTTTCGAAACTCCGTTGATTTTTTTGTTAGTTGCTTTTCAAGACGCTCAGCTTCAGTTTCTGTTTGTTTCAGGTCTGGTTTGCGTTCTGCTTTGGGCAGCCCATATTGTTCAGCAAGTGTTTTTTTATACGATAGCCATTTTTTATACAATTTTTGTATTATCGTATCGCTGCTTTGGCGTAACACCTTTAATACATCCTGAGTATTATTCAATATTAATCCCTTAAAAAGTAATTGTGTATTGGCGATAAGCTTTATTGTTACCGGGTTTGCTTTTTTATAATTATATAAAAAACTATTTGTTGTTTCTAAAACTGAAATTTTCTCTTCAATATAAATTTGTTTCTCCTGCTCTGATAAACCATAAAAATTTACTTGTATATTATTAACAATAACTTGGATATTTTGAAAAATAAGAAGCTCTGCTTTATCCGATTTTCCTGTTTTCAAATATAAACTTGTCAACTGATTTAGTACGGTTGCATAACCAAGGCTTACACCACCCTTTATTTTTTCTCGTTCCACCCATAGGCTCAAAATCGGTTCTGCTTTATCGTATTGGCCAAGTATACTATATAATTGGCCTAGAAGAGAAAGGCTCGATTTGTACTCACGGCTATTTTCTCCTCCGATAGCTTTGAAAATATCCATTGCTGTTTTCCCCAATGATTCCGCCTTTTCATTCTCTCCCATCGCCATGTATAATTCTGCCAGGCTGTTCAAGCTTGCAGCATACGAAGAGTTTTTTTCACCAAATAAGCTTTCCCTTACTTCTTTTGCCTCAATAGCTATAGGCTCCGATTTCTCATACAAGCCCATACTTTTATATAAATTAGCAAGGTTATATAGCAAAGTAGAATACATTTCCCGGGTTTCTCCAACTGAATGCTTAAGTTTCTCTTTGGCAGAAAGATGTAATGCCTCCGCCTTTTCATACTGCCCAAGACTTCTATATAAGTTTGCAAGGTTTTGTAATATAATGGCATGTTTGATATCGGATTCGCCAAATACTTTTTTCGATATCACCATTGCTTCACTGTATAAGGTTTCCGCCTTTTCATATTGACCGATGTCTGCATTCATGGTTGCATAATCATGAATACTACTGACATACTCTGCAAGGTATGCAGAGCCCTTGCTTTTATTTATTTCAATTCCCTTCTTGTAAAAGGATTCCGCTTTCTCATACTGTTCCATTTTATTATATGTATTGGCCAAACCACGTAGACAAGCTGTATAATCCATAGAAGTTTCACCCTTAGCATTTTTCCAGTTCTCCATTTCAGAGAGGTAAAGGGATTCCGCCTTCTCATATTGGCGGGTCGTAAGGTACAGGTCAGCAAGATTATGTACACTCCTGATAGAAGATGGGTGCATTGCTCCCAATGTTTTCCTTTTTATTTTTATCGCCTCTATAAATAGAGGCTCTGCTTTGGAGTATTCACCCGTAGTTTTAAAAAGATTTGCCAGATTGTTCAGGCTTGCCGCATAATCATAATGCTCCTTACCCAATACGGTTTCCCGTATTTTTAACGCTACTCTCAGAAGAGAATCGGCCTTTTTATATTGACCCAGTTCTTTATAAAATAGCCCCATATCATTTATAGCAATAGCAAAAACGGGATGAGCTTCTCCTAGTTGCTGCCTTGTTACTCTAACAGCTTTTTGAGAAATAGAAATGCCTTTTTCGTATTCACCGGCATCGTAGTAAGTATTTGCCAGATTAATAAGATTATAATAGTCAGTATTATTTTGTGCTGAAGTAATATTACAACAGGTAGATAAAATTATTATGTAAAAAAAAATTGCGCATTTTATGCATTCTAAAATATGCAATCTTTTCAATGCTTTCGTACCCACTAGCAGGTATTTTTAAAGAGGCACAGGAAAGCGCCTCTTTAACTAACTATTATATTAAAAAAAATTAAAACTCCGCACTACCCGGTGTTCTCGGAAAAGCAATTACGTCCCGGATAATGCAATACAACCTCTCCCCAATTAACATTGGTTAAAAAATAGACATTCTCTCCTCCCTCTCCTTTAGGAGAGGGAGAACATACTACTTCAGGTGCAAGAATGATTATTGGGGTGAGGTCAAAACTCCGCACTCCCCGGCGTTCTCGGAAATGCAATTACATCCCGGATATTCGTCATCCCGGTAACAAAGAGAACCAGCCTTTCAAAACCAAGACCAAAACCAGCATGAGGAACCGTACCGAAACGTCTTGTATCCAGGTACCACCAGAGTTCTTCTTCGGATATATTCATTTCTTTCATCCGGTCGAGGAGTTGATCAAACCGCTCTTCCCGCTGCGAGCCACCGACTATCTCTCCTATACCAGGAGCAAGAATATCCATCGCGGCAACAGTTTTCCCATCTTCATTCTGCCGCATGTAAAAGGCTTTGATCTCCTTTGGGTAGTTGGATAATATTACTGGTTTCTTAAAATGCTTTTCTACCAGGTATCGTTCATGTTCACTTTGCAGGTCCATTCCCCAACCAGTGATCGGGTATTGGAATTTCTTTTTCTTGTTATGATTGCTCTCTCTTAAAATGTCAATGGCTTCCGTGTAGGTTATGCGTTCAAAATTATTGTTGAGTACAAATTCCAGTTTTTCCATCAGTCCCATTTCACCCCGCTTATCCTGCGGCAATTGTTTTTCTTCCTCCGCTAAACGCTGTGACAGGAATTCCAGGTCTTCTTTATTGTTATCAATGGCATACTTAATAATATACTTGATGAATTCTTCCGCCAAATTCATATTGTCCTCCAGGTCAGAAAAAGCCATTTCGGGTTCGATCATCCAGAACTCGGCCAGATGCCGGGTGGTATTACTATTCTCGGCCCGGAAAGTGGGACCAAAGGTGTAAATATCACCAAAAGCAGTGGCACCAAGCTCTCCTTCAAGTTGTCCGCTAACCGTGAGATTACTTGCTTTTCCAAAAAAATCTTTTGAGAAATCCACTGCGCCTTCATCTGTTCTTGGGGTCTCATCAAAAGGCAAGGTTGTTACTTTAAACATTTCACCTGCACCTTCTGCATCACTACCTGTTATGATAGGCGTGTGCATGTAAAGGAACCCTTTATCATTAAAAAATTTATGGATAGCAAATGCCAGCGCATGCCGAACCCTGAATACTGAACCAAACGTATTGGTACGAAAACGTAAATGAGCGATCTCGCGTAAAAATTCAAGGCTGTGTTTCTTGGGTTGTAAGGGATAAATTTCTGCATCGCTGTCGCCCAATATCTCGATCTCGGTAGCATTCAAATCCATTTTTTGTCCCTTGCCCAATGAGGGAACAATAGTACCGGTTACTTTCAAAGAAGCAGATGTTGTAATACGCTTCAGCAATTCTTCTTCCTGGCTGCCGAGGGCCACCACTACCTGCAGGTTATTATTGGTGCTGCCATCATTGAGCGCTACGAACTGATTGTTACGAAACGTACGCACCCAACCCATAACCGTTACTTCCTGACCGGCTGGTTCTTGTACCAGCAGCTCTTTAATCCTGATCCGCTTATTGAACATACCTGATTTTTTGGAGGGCAAAGATAGTACCCGTCAGCCGAAAAGCCTTTAGAGCGGCTATGCCAGTTAACATTTCAATAATACTACGGTCATGAATGTATAATATACTGATGTTAATCTTGTATCCAAATAATTACCGTATGAAAGCTATATTGCTGGCCCTGGTCATCCATGTTTTTATCTTTGTTTCCTGTAAAAAGGACCGTGTAAATCCGGCCATAACGGAAGACCCTGTTTCCTTTTTTTAAACCAGGTCTATTGATATCGGGTTTACGGGTATTTTCCTCGAAAATAATTTTGCAAAGGACTTAGAGCCGGATTATGTTACCATCAGCGCCAATTCAAAAACAACCTGGGTCACGCTGCAGGAAAAATGAGCTCGATGCAAAGGTTGCAGCGTACTACTTATATGATGATAGCTGCAGCGATGATAAAGGAGCGGAGCCGAAAGGGCTGACCATTGGAAAAATAAGCGACCGAACTATCCTTTTTGGGGCTGAAAAGAGCTGATGCCGTTGCGATGTGTAATATCACCTACCCATATTATCCCGTATTTATGAAAACATTGAAGACCGGAGATGCGCCTGAAGGAGTTCAATTTTTCCCTGCCGGCAAAAGCCCAACAGGCAGGAGCCTGCTTGTAGTAAACAGTGAAAATGATGGGTAATAAAAGTATTTACGACGAAATAAGCATGCTGTTCACTACCGGAAAAGCCGTTGATCTCAGGATTCACGGCTTTCCCTTTCCTGCCCGTTTTGCCTAAAATTTTTGATTTTACCAAATTAAGCGTATAATTGCACCGGAAAGAGGCTGATAAACATCGTTCTCCCAGACAGTTTTTCCCATTTTTACCCGCCTGTTTCATTCAACAAAAACTCAAACATTTTTTCAGATTTCAAGATTGCTCACCGCGAGTTGTGACTAACATCAAGATTTTTATATGTACGATATTCTCCAACTGAACGAAATGCTCGTTCCTGAACTGCTGGACATTGCAGAACAACTTAAAATATCCAACGCCAAAAAATTAGGTAAACAGGACCTGGTTTATAAAATCCTTGACAGCCAGGCCATTGCCGGCTCCAAAGGTGCCAAACCTACTGATGACGGTAAACGTAAACGCATCATCAAAACCAATACCAGCACCGGCGGCAGTGAGGAAGCCGTAGTTGAAAGTGGCGATACCGAAAAAGCAATTATTAAAAAAACCAATATGCCCCTAAAAAAAGACGATAGGAGCCCTATTAAACGGGCACGGAAAAAACCCGATGAGAAAGAGAACGTAGTGGAAGACGGTAACGAAAGAGAAGCACAGGCCCCATCTCAACAAACTACTGATGCACAACCTACCGGTGAACAACCGGATGCCAACAATACTGCCAATGCACAGGAAAAATTAGTACAGGCCATTTTTAATGATGGTAATCAACAATCACCCGAAAATCCATCCGGTGCAGGGCAAAATAAATTCTATCCTCCGCGCCGTGAGCAGAACCAGCAATTCAATGTAGAGTTTGACGGAGTAATACTGGGGGAAGGAGTTCTCGAAATGATGCCCGATGGTTATGGTTTCCTCCGCTCTTCTGATTACAACTACTTATCATCCCCGGATGATGTATATGTTTCTCCTTCACAGATAAAACTGTTTGGGTTAAAAACCGGTGACACCGTACATGGTGCGGTTCGCCCGCCTAAAGAAGGCGAAAAATATTTTGCTTTATTAAAAGTGGATACCATCAATGGTAAGAGTCCGGAAGAAGTGAGGGACCGTGTACCCTTCGATTATTTAACACCCTTGTTTCCGTATGAGAAACTGAATTTATTTACCACTCCATCCGATTATTCTACCCGTATCATGGATCTCTTTACTCCTATTGGTAAGGGCCAGCGTGGATTGATCGTAGCACAACCGAAGACCGGTAAAACAATGTTGCTGAAAGCAGTAGCCAATGCTATTGCTGCCAATCACCCCGAGTGTTACCTGATGGTGGTATTGGTGGATGAACGCCCGGAAGAGGTGACCGATATGGAAAGAAGTATTAAAGGTGAAGTAATTGCTTCCACCTTTGATGAACCTGCTGAAAAACACGTGAAGGTCTCTACCATTGCCTTACAAAAAGCAAAACGCCTCGTAGAATGCGGACATGATGTGGTTATCTTATTGGACTCTATTACCCGTTTGGCAAGGGCGCATAATACCGTGGCTCCATCTTCCGGTAAAGTTTTATCTGGTGGTGTGGAAGCCAATGCGATGCAAAAACCTAAACAGTTTTTTGGTGCAGCACGTAAAATTGAACATGGTGGATCATTGACCATTATTGCAACAGCGCTTGTTGATACAGGTAGTAAGATGGACGAGGTGATCTTTGAAGAATTCAAAGGAACCGGCAATATGGAATTGCAACTGGAGCGTCGTTTGTCTAACAAACGTATCTACCCGGCAATTGATCTGGTGGCGTCCTCTACCCGTCGTGATGACCTCTTACTTGACAGGGATGTATTGCAAAGAATGAACCTGCTCCGTGTTTTCCTGACAGATATGAATGCTGAAGAAGCCATGCGGGAATTACAAAACAGGATGAAAGGAACCAAAAGCAACGAAGAGTTTTTGGCGAGTATGAACCGGTAATTCGAAGACACTTAATTAGCTATTTTGAAAATAATACAAGCTGCTCTTATATATGGAGCAGCTTTTCTTTTACGTTTTTTCCTCTTTCAATTTGGGCAATTGATTAATTTTCAACTCGATTAATGGCCGTAGAAAAAGTACATATTGAGCAATTCCTGGAACTGGCGAAACAACATCCTGTCCTGGATGTGCGTTCGCCGGGAGAATATATACATGCGCATATTCCCGGTGCATACAGCTTACCATTATTTACTGACGAAGAAAGAAAAATTGTCGGGACAGCATATAAACAGCAAAGCCGGGAAGAGGCCATCAAGATCGGGCTTGATTTTTTTGGGATGAAGATGAGGAAATTGGTGGAGGAAATTGAGTTGTTAGTCAAGAATCAGGAGTCAGGAGTAAAACCCGAGCTGGAGTGGTCCCGACTTACGACTAACGACTCCCGACTCATTCTCGTTCATTGCTGGAGAGGCGGTATGCGGAGTGCAGGAGTTGCCTGGTTATTAGATCTGTATGGATTTAAAGTGTATACCCTGATAGGTGGTTATAAAAAATTCAGGAACCATGTGTTGGAAACGTTTAAACTCCCCCTTCTGTTCCACATACTCGGCGGTTATACCGGTTCCGGAAAAACGGAGTTATTAAAAACACTGAAAGAAAAAGGCGAGCCTGTAATTGATCTCGAATGTCTCGCCAACCACAAAGGTTCCGCTTTTGGTAGTATTGGAATGCCGCCCCAACCGGGCCAGGAGATGTTTGAAAATTTATTAAGCTGCGAGCTGCGAGCTATTAGCTGCGAGCAAAATACAGGGTCTTCGAAAGCCCCCTTTAAGGGGTTGGGGGCCATTTGGCTTGAAGATGAAAGCCAGCGCATTGGCCAGGTCAATATCCCCCACGGGCTCTGGAAAAACATGCGGGAGTCATCAGTGTATTTTCTCGATATTCCATTTGAGGAGCGATTGCAGCATATTGTCCGGGAATATGGGCAGTTAAACCCCGAAAAACTAAAAGATGCAATTACGCGGATCTCTCAAAAATTGGGCTATTTGAACGCAAAAACAGCCATTTTGCTCCTAAATGAGGGAAAAATCAGTGAAACTTTCGATATTTTACTGAAATATTATGATCGGCTTTATTTCAAGTCTTTACACAATCGGGAGGGGATAAATTCGTTATTACGTACAGTTAACTGTAAATCCGTAATCCCTGAAAATGCCGACCAACTTATCCTTGCCCAGCATCAGCACCCTGAAAAGGCTTAGGCTTATAGTCCTGCTTTTATTATCCCCGCTATTTTTTTTCGCACAAACACTGACCGGCCTGTGGACCGGAGCCCTGAGCAACGACAGCACAACGGTAAGAAAAGACCAGTTGTTTGAAATTGCATTGACCGAGTACAAAGGCAAAGTATATGGCTATTCCCGAAGTGAGTTTATTGTAGATGATACGCTCTACTATGTGGTAAAGAGACTGAAGGGAACAATAGAAGGAGATGTTTGCGAAGTAACGGATGATGAGATCATCTCTTATAATTTTCGCGGTAAGCTGGATAAGGGCATCAAAGTTACCAGCATCTTTCGCCGTAATCAAAATGATAGTGCCTGGTACCTCGATGGCACCTGGAAGACCAATGCCACTAAAAAATACTATTCAGTTACAGGTAAAGTAAGCCTAGAAGAAGAGAAAGATCTTACGGCTTCAAAAATATTTCCCCACCTGGAAGAACTAAAGCTGGCTGATGATATCGCATTCTACAAAGACCGGCAGGAAACTGCACCCATTGTAAAGCTGGTGAAGCCCGAAAAAATAAAAACAGAATATTCTACAAAATCAAAACCCGGCTTGGCCAATACTGATGTTAGTATTGCGGCGAATAAACCCAACCTGGAAAGAGCAACGACAAAACCGCCTCCCATTCCTTCTTCAATTACTCCAGACGATGCTGCAACACCATCAAATTCTGCAGTAAAAGAGGCAGCTATAGCTTCCATGAATAAGCCGGTGACAAATTTACCAACGACTGATAAAAGAGATATTGCTACAGGTAGTGTTGATCTTAATCCAACTTCACCGGTGAAAACAATCACTGAGAATAAAACGACTGGAAAAGAAGTAACTGAGCTGAAGAAACCCACCGGGGATTTACCAAAAAATAATACCGTGATAACTACAACAGATCCTGTTGCAATAACGACGTCTTCCTCACCGAAGATCATCGCCGGGAATACTGTTTCCGTTGAAGAACCGGCCCTGCTAAATAAACCCGCAACCAATTTGCCGAAAACTGATACAAAAAGTATTGCAAAAAACAAGGTTGATATTATCCCTCTATCTTCTTCAAAAACCGTGGCTGAAAATAAAACCACAGCGGCAGCTATTCCTGGTAAAACATCAACTGATCCCGTTTCAGTATCAGGAAATAAACCTGTCAAAACCGGAACGGTTGCAATGAGTCCTGACCAGCAACAGCAAGTAGTTGCCAAAAATGATGAGGGTAATCAGCAACAAAAACAAACAGAAACAAGAACTGTTGTTAAACCCAATAACCAGCCAACATCAACTTCTGCAAAACCAGTAGCCGAAACCAACAAGCAAGATATTGTTACAAAAAATACTATTCCTCCAACTTCGCTTGTCACTAACAACCCGGTCGCAGAAAACAAGGATACAAAGACTGGCCCTGCTGCTATTTCGATTATTCCAGAGGAAAAAAAGCCGGCTGTTGATATCATTGCCAAAGCAGCCCTTGTGGCCGGAAGAAAATCGGAATTCTCACAGATTGTGACATTTAAAGCTGATAGCCTGGAATTATCGCTGTATGATAATGGGGAGATCGATGGGGATACTGTAAGTATTTATATGAACGGGGAAGTGATTTTATCAAAACAAGGATTAAAAGGCAGTGCCATCAAGAAAACGATCTATATTACTCGGGATAATGAAGATTTTACATTGGTATTGTTTGCAGAAAATTTAGGGAAGTATCCCCCTAACACCGGTTTGCTGGTCGTGCACGACGGTGAAGACGTATATAATCTTCGTTTCAGTTCCGATTTTCAAAAAAATGCAGGGATCGTATTCAGGAGAAAAAAATAGAGCTGTCGTTGAGATGTAGTGGTGCAAAATTTCTGGCAATTCTTCATCTCTGCGGCTATATTCTCACAATCTATTCCGAAATTTGAATAATGAGGCAATTCCTTTTGTTCTTATTATTCCTTTTCCCGGTTATTGTTATTGCGCAATCAATACAGATTGATACCGTTTATTCAGCTTCTACAAAGGATAAATATGTGATCACCGTTCGAAAACCAGCTGGTTTTATCGCTTCTAAAAAATATCATCAGGTTTATATGACAGATGGTGGAATCGGTATTGGCAATTATGTATTGGGTAAAAGTGCATCGTGGGCAGCTACTATTCCTGCCAATTGCGTCATCATTGCCATCGGGCATATTGGTGATTATAATATAAAACGTCCCCGCGACTTTATTCCATCTGATATTACGAAGAATGTAGAAACAAATTTTGGCAAAGCCGACAAGTTTTATTTTTTTATGAAGAATGAACTTATTCCTTCGATAGAGGAAAAGTTACCTAATAAAAAAAGCAGGGCTTTTATTGGTCATTCATTTGGGGGATTGTTTTGCTTATATACTTTATTCAAAGACGATAATTTGTTTGACCGGCACTTTGCTATCAGTCCTTCCTGCTGGGCCAATTATTACGAATTGGATAAAATAGAGGACGCCTATTCCAAAAAAAATAAACAGGTAAAAGCAACTGTGACCATTTATGTGGGTGGGCTGGAGTTTTTAAATAAAGTTTTGTATTCAACCCGCAGTTTTTATACGACCGTCACCGGTAGAAAATATAGTGGCCTTACGATAGTAAAGGATGAGATTGGTAATGCTAATCACTTCAGTATCCGCAAGCCGGCAGTGGACAGGGCTTTTGAACAGTTGAAAGATTAACTTTGAAAACTTTAAGACACACGAATGAACCCTGAACGAATTATTCTTACTCAATACTCCCGAGGTGCCGGTTGCGGTTGCAAGATTGCCCCCAAAGTGTTAGACGAAATATTGAAAAGCAGTTTTGTAATCCCCAACGATAGCAAATTATTGGTTGGTTATCACAGCAGGGATGATGCAGCTGTATATGACCTGGGAAATGGAATGGCCCTGATTTCCACTACCGATTTTTTTATGCCGATCGTAGATGATGCTTTTGATTTTGGAAGAATAGCCGCAGCCAATTCCATCAGCGATGTGTATGCCATGGGAGGCAAACCCTTGCTGGCTATTGCCATTCTTGGATGGCCGGTGGAAAAACTACCAGTTGAGGTAGCACAGCAATTAATCGAAGGCGGCAGGGCCGTTTGCGCCGAAGCCGGTATTCCCTTAGCCGGAGGTCATAGTATTGATTCGCAGGAACCGATCTTTGGTTTAGCAGTAACAGGCATTGTGCCAATTGAAAATTTAAAGAAGAACAATACTGCACAGGAAGGTGATTATTTATTTCTGACCAAACCTCTTGGTGTTGGTATTTTATCTACAGCGCAAAAAAGAGGTTTATTAAAGGAAGAACATTTGCCCATGATGATTGAACAAATGGCAACATTGAATAAAGTGGGTGAGGAACTTGGCAAGATAAAAGGAGTAACCGCCATGACGGATGTAACCGGTTTTGGCTTGCTTGGCCACCTGATTGAAATGGCCGAAGGAAGCGGGTTGAGTGCAGAAATTTATTACGACAAGCTACCCATTGCAGCAGGGGTGAAAGAATATATTGCCCAACGCATTTTCCCCGATGCCACTACAAGAAACTGGAATGCCTATAGCGATAAATTAAAATTTGTCCGAAAGGACTCCGTTGGAGAAAAAGGGGTGAATGTGATGGAAGCTTTTACACTATTGCCCGACCCACAGACAAATGGGGGATTACTGGTGAGCGTGAGGGAGGAAAGCCTGGAAGATATAAAAGAACTTTTTCGAAAAAATAACCTTTCCATATATAATGAACCGATTGGGAAGTTAACTGTAAGATCGGAAAAGGTTGTTTTGGTTAAGTAACAAGTCAGTTTATAAGCTGACTTAAATTTTCAAAAACTTCAACTGAGCAGTTTTAAGCCAAGGGTAAAATGCTTATATGAGTAAAATATATGTTAAGCCGATGAGGTCGGTGAATAGTAGAGAGTTGGGTTTTCGGGATGCTTGGTTTCGAGGAATCAAATTTTGAACTTTTTGAAACTCTTTTTTTGTTTATTAAAAAAGAAATAGAATAAATCAAATTTATCTCCTCTCCAAAAACACTTCCGCCATCATACACCTTACACTACCGCCTTCTACTTCTTCAATAGTAGGTACAGCAATCGGCAGTAAAGTAGCATAAGCTTCCAGCATTTGCTTTTGTTCTTTCCGCAAAGAATTAAAAGCTGTTTGGCTCAGTACCAAAAAGTTTTCGCCTCCTGAGCCTGATGAAGGAGTGCTTTTCACTTCCAGCATATTGCCGGCAAAGCAGTGCATCTGCTCACGGGTAATGGCAATAATAGAATGATTAGTTGATTCTAGTAATTGCCGGACAGCTATCAGTTCCCATTCTTCTTCTATGGCATCTTCACAGAGTACACAAAAGCTTTCACCTAACGCCATTACCACATTGGTATGGTACACCGGCATACCATTTTTATCGGTGGCTAAAAACACAATTGCCTGGTAGCCGTTGGTGGCGGCATATTTTTCCAACACCGATAAACTTGTCCGTTCCGATACACAGGCATAAATCATATTGTTGTCATGGTCTATTACCATGCTGCCGGTACCTTCAAGAAAACGTCCTTCGGCTTCGTATTCACTCCAGTCCTGTACATCTCTTATTATAAATGCTGCGGCAAGCTGCTCAAGTATTTCATTTCTTTTTTCTATACGCCGGCTGGGTGCATACATCGGGAACACAGCAACCATTCCATTCGGCGAAGTGCTGAGCCAGTTATTGGGAAAGATAGCATCTGGTTTGGCGGGTTCTTTGGTATCTTCTATTACCAGCACATTAATGTCGTGGCTTCGCAGCGTTTGCACCATCAGGTCAAATTCTGTCAATGCCCTTTGTTGTAACCCGATAGCTATCGGGTCCTCCTTACTTATATCCGGGTTGGATTGAAAATAATTATTGGCAGCGGTTTCTTCATTAAAACCAAAAGCAGCGGGGCGAACCATTAATATGGTGGTGGCTAAAGGCATAAGCTACCAGAACGGCTCCTTCCATGTATTAAATACAGCTGCGATAGTATCCACCCGGTTGATTTTGCTTACGGCATAATGAACAGAAAAGGGGAATTTTTTTAGCCCGGCACATCTAACATCATCATACTTTACAGACGCAAATAAGGGGTTCAAATCGAAGGCCTTGTATATCAAATTAAAATCTAAAAGAAACTTGTTGCCCAAACCCGATGAAAGCTGATTATAATAAGTAACTACCTCTTCAATATCGCTAAGAGCTTTAGTCGAAAAAACTATTTTATATTTCTTCATACCCGGAGCGACTTCAGGTGGCGAAGTGCTTCTTTAGAGGCTATAATCTGAGAAGGGTTAGCAGCTATATTTTTAAGTCTTTTCCTGACTTCTTTTTTCTGCCATTCCGGAACGGCAAATTCCTTTTCCTCGACTTTTACATAAGTTAGATCGTTAATAAAGCTCAGGAATGTCTTTACTTTTTCGTCAGGAATGGAAAGGACTATTTGCGTCATACTCAAATTTACAATTTTCTACTATTTTCTATAATAAGTTATCAATTTTTTTTGCCAGCTTCTGATCTTTTTCGGTAACAATATCGCCGGCATCATGTGTATTGAGCCAGATTTCAACGGTATTATAAACGTTTATCCATAAAGGATGATGGTCCAGTTTCTCTGCTTCTATCGCCACTCTTGTCATAAAGGCAAATGCTTCGCTGAAATTTTTAAACTGGAATTTTTTATAGAGTTTGTTATCTTTTTCCTGCCACATAAAACTGAATTTATAAATTACACAATATCCATTTCCACCTAAAAAAAAAGGTGTTCCTTATTCTTTATTTTCTCGTTGGTCAATTCCAGCACCAGCTGAACACTATTGATCGTCTTGATAGTTTGGATCGTTTCCTGCAACGATTCGTCACTTACTTCATCACCTTTCATCAACCACAAAAAATCGAGATGTTTAAATTCGGGCAACAAGTATTCACCGTCAAACTGGTTATTATAAACATAATGGGATAAGAAACGGGTGGGTTCACAATACTCATACACAGAAAAAAAATAATTTCGTTTCTTTTTGGTCAGCTGTATTTCCAGCTCATTGTTATTACGGAAGTTGAGACCGATCGTATTATTAAGGTGCCAGCAAAACTGATAGTCTTTTACCGGGGCCATGATACCGAGCAATCTTGTATCATCGAAAAATTCTTCGGTGAGCCGATCAGTATCCAGTATCAATTTGGGGTTGCGGTCTGCCATGGATTGAAATTCTTTAATTCATCCTTCTACAAGCTCAGCTCTCACTACAAATTACAACTTAAAATTCAACCACTGCTTCCAATGTTTCAGCACCCCGTTTGAATTTTACTTTAGTCTTCTCTCCTTTCTTGAATTTACCCAATGCCTGCATATAATTTTCAAGGGAGGAAATATTGCTATCACCCAATTGTAAAATAATATCCCCTGCTTTTAACCCCGCCTTTTGAGCGGGTTTTCCATCGCTTACACCATCTGCCCTTACACCGGGCCCGGCAAAAGTATAATCAGGCATGATGCCCATCGAAATACTGAACCGGGCACTGGTAGAAGTTTGCGCTTCTCTTGTTTTCAGGAAGGCCAGTTTACCTTTTTTATCCAGGGATTCGATAAGCTGGTAAATATGCTGAATGATCAGATTTTCCCCGTCATAATTGATCTTATCCGCATCGTCGGAAGGTTTATGATAATCTGTATGCAGCCCGGTAAAATAGAATAAAACCGGGATATCTTTCCGGTAAAACGAAGTATGATCACTGGGTCCTGTACCGCTGCTGTCTATTTTGATCGTTAAAGTAGGGGCAGTTTTCTTTACGTCATTCGGATCAGCGAAATAATCTTTCGTGATCACTTTAGACCATTCCGGTGAAGTGCCATAGCCGCCAATCGTTACTACTTTGCTGCTGTCATTCAATCGGCCCACCATATCCATATTGATCATATAGTTCACCGTCTTCAGATCAATGGTCGGGTTTTCAGTAAAGTATTTCGACCCATACAAACCCAGCTCCTCTCCCGAAAAGGCAATGAAGAGATAATTATTATTGGTGGCTTTGGATGCTTTCAGTTTTCTGGCCAGCTCAATTAAAGCCGCCGTACCGCTGGCATTATCATCTGCCCCATTGTGAATCATTTTCTCCCGGGTCCTTAACATCGAGTTACCATCTTCACCATAGCCCAGGTGATCGTAGTGGGCACCCAATACAACCGTTGTACCTGCTTTGTTATCAATGTAGCCAACCACATTGCGCCCGAACCTGGTTTTTTCACTGATGGATATTCTTAGTTTTATATTCAAGGTTGCCGACTTATCAGAAAAATATTTTTTAACAGCAGGCTTTGACACATATATGGCCGGGATCGCCAATTTCTCTGAATTGTCCCGGGCATCAAAACCAAGCCGGTCTTCGTGCGAAGAAGAATTATAAAAAATCATAGCTACCGCACCGCGGTCATTGATCCCTTTAAAGTTAGTCCGTATATAATCTGTCACATCAAAATGAGGATTATCCTTATTTTCTTCCAGCACATCTTTCAGGTCAAAAAACCAGGGCATACCCACCTCCTGCAAAGCTATGGAGGGTACTGCTTCAATTTTTTGATCGGGGCTGAAAGGGAATATGAAAAAATCCCTGCCCGTTTCCAACTTAGTTCCATTAATAATCAATTCAGTGACTTCATCCATTTGTTTACCATCTTTAACAATGAAGCTTTGCGGGTAATACTCAATGCCTTTGGGTATCAAACCAATTTCTTTGAATTGGCTGCTAATATATTGCATGGCCAGCTCTTCACCATTCGTCCCGGTTCTTCTTCCTTCCAGTTTATCATCGGCAAGATATTCGATATGGGCCTTTAGTTTATCGACTGTTGCCGTGTTGGTTTGGCTGATATTCTTCGGGGCGGAGCAGGCAGCTAATAATAATACAAGTAAAAATAATTGGGGAAAAGAACGGTGCATAAATAGTTATTGTGAGACAAAGTTATTGGAGTAATAAGAGAGCTCCGGTTATTTATTGTAAAAATTTGGACACGTTTTTGCTGATCACTTACCCAAACCCCGAACACTTCAGTTCACACAGTACGGGCTGTGAGTCCCACGGGAAGATGCCCGGAGTACTGGAAGATGATTAATCCTTATTTGCAAAGTAAAAGAACCTGGCAGGCAACAGTCTTTCTTCCGGATAGAGCAGCCTAAAAATCGCAATTCGTAAGGCTGTTTGCCGCCACCATTCTACATTTGCAGACTTGCCCACCCTGGAGGTAAGACTTCCCTGTGTGTGAAAAACAAGAACTTACATATCGCTTTAGTGGGTAATCCCAACAGTGGAAAGAGTTCTCTTTTTAACTGCCTGACCGGGTTGAATCAACAGGTCGGAAACTTTCCGGGTGTAACAGTTGATAAGAAAACCGGTTCTACCTCTTTATCCGCAACACAGGAGGTAAAAATAATTGACCTGCCCGGAACCTATAGCCTTTACCCCCGCCGGGAGGATGAATGGGTAAGTTATAAAGTGCTCATGAGCCAGGACAAAGACCTGCGAGCCGATGTGGTAGTGGCTGTGGCAGATGCCAGCAACCTGAAGCGTAACCTCCTTTTCTGCACCCAGATCATTGACCTGAAGGTACCTGTGGTAATCGCTCTGACCATGATGGATTTGGCCAAGCGAAAAGGGATCAATATCGACATTGCAGCACTGGAAAGAGAGTTGGGTGTTCCCGTAGTTGCCGTGAATCCCCGAAAGAACAAAGGTATCCCGCAATTGAAAAAAGCTATTGAACAAACAGCAAAACATTTATATCATTACCCCGTCAGGGATTTTATTGATAATAAAGCATTGGCCGAAAATGCTATTACAGGTGTAAAAGAACATTTTCCCAAGCTGAGCGATTATTCGGCGATTCATTACCTCATCAACCATGAGACCTTTGACCTGGAGGAGCCGGTGCAGAAAGCGATAGAAGATATTGAGCTGAAAAATAATTTCAACCCGACCAAAACACAGGCTGAAGAAATTTTGCAGCGCTACAGTCGGATCCGGCACATTATGCAACAAACGGTGTCAGAACCGGATCCTTTGCAAAAAACGCTCTTTACCGAGAGGCTGGATAATCTCCTGCTACATCGTGTCTGGGGTTATGCGATCCTGCTTGCCGTTTTATTCTTATTGTTTCAAAGTGTTTTTTGGCTGGCGCAATTCCCGATGGACTGGATCGAACTGGGTTTTGCGAAATTAAGCCAGTGGCTATCTTCTTCTTTGCCTGATAACCGTTGGACCGACTTATTAATAAATGGTGTGATTGCGGGCATTGGAGGCATTTTAATCTTTGTGCCGCAGATAATGATCCTGTTTGGGTTGATCACCATACTGGAAGATTCGGGTTATATGGCCAGAATCAGTTTTCTATCGGACAGGTTGATGCGAAGTGTTGGACTGAATGGAAAAAGTGTGATGCCGATGATCAGTGGTTTTGCTTGCGCAGTGCCGGCCATTATGAGTGCCAGGAATATTGAAAATAAAAAAGAACGCTTGCTGACAATACTAATCACCCCGCTGATGAGTTGTTCGGCAAGATTACCAGTTTACACTATATTAATTGGTTTAGTGATTCCTAAGACCTATTTACTCGGCTTTCTCGGTGTGCAGGGCCTGGTGATGATGGGCTTGTATTTACTCGGGTTGGTGATGGCCCTGGTCGTATCCTATGTAGCTAAGTGGTTTATCAGGATCAACGAAAAAAGTTTTTTTATCCTGGAATTGCCAACTTACCGTTCGCCTAGATGGGGTAATGTGTTGCCAACGATGATCAGTAAAGCAAGAATTTTTGTGATGGACGCCGGTAAGGTCATCATGATCATCAGCCTGGTATTGTGGGCTCTTTGCTCCTTCGGACCTGGCCATAAAATGCAGCAGGTTACCCAGCAATATGAAAAAGCCCTGTCGATACCGGGCGCAGACAGTATACAACTAGGAAGAGATTATAAAACGGCGAAACTGGAAAAATCTTACGCCGGTATTTTAGGAAAAGCGATTGAGCCGGCCATTACTCCCCTGGGTTACGACTGGAAAATTGGTATTGCGCTGATCACTTCTTTTGCTGCCCGGGAGGTTTTCGTGGGAACCATGGCCACCATTTACAGTGTTGGGGATAATGATGAAGGAAGTTTATTGCTCAAAGAAAAAATGAAAGCGGCCGTACGACCTGATGGAAAGCCGGTGTTTAACCTGGCTTCGGGTTTGTCCCTGATGATATTTTATGTATTTGCCATGCAGTGTATGAGTACACTTGCGGTAGTGAAAAGAGAAACAAAAAGCTGGAAATGGCCGGTGATTCAATTGATCTATATGACAGGGCTTGCTTATTTGATGAGTTGGATAGTGTACCAGTTATTTAAATAACAGTGCTTATTTGGTAAGCGGGGATGGTCGGTAATTTGGTTCGTAATAATCCCACAACATTTTTGAAATTTTTCGCGTTAGTATCCATGCTTCATTAGTATCACCCCAACTAATATCTTTGTTGTTTTTGGTAAAAACGGAAAAAATATAGGGGTTATGAACAGCATTCACAATCATGATTTCACTTCTTGATGCGTTGACAGCACCATTCTTACTATATACCTCAATATAAGGCGGTATTTGGGATAAGGCTTCCGCATCCCAAAAGTTGCGGCCGAGTACCCGTTGCATTCTTTCGCTGGCAGATGGAGAAATTACCTGGTTTCGATAAATCATTTCAAACAGCTTCGCCATTTCGGCAGGTGTTGTTTGTCCCCAGCCATATTGGGTTCTGTAGTCTTCCCGACCCGGTGTTCTGGAGTTTACTCTTGTGCTTTTTAATCCCAGGCTGTCTAATATTTGATTGATTCTTGTACCTTTTCCTGCAAGGCCCTGAAGCCAGAGACTTGCTGTGTTGTCGCTGGTGGTCAGCATCAGCAACATTACTTTTTTCAATGCTATTTTTTCATTGCTTTTAAAGGAACCAAGAATATCTTCTCCTTCATAGAGTAGTGAATCTTTATAGATAATTTCCTCATCATACGTTAACTCCCCTCTTTGTATTTTATCCATAATTCCAATCAGTATCGGCACTTTAACAATACTGGCTGTCGGGAAAATGGTGTCGGCATTAATCGAAACTATTTTTCCTGTTCGCAGATTTTTTACATAAATGCCAATGTCGCCATTGTAGCCACTTATTGCTTCTTTCAGCTTTTCTTCTAATTTTTTATCCGTTTTTTGAGCAACACCCAAAAAAGGCAGCGAAAATAGAAATGCAATTAATATTTTTTTCATACTGAGCCATTAGTTATCCATGAATTCAACTTATATCACTAATAAATACAATCTGTGTAACCTGCCTGCCGGTAGGCTGGTCTGTGGCTGAGTGTATTTTTCTTATACATTTTATTTGTGTAGTTCGTGGTTTCTTTCTATTTCATACTCATATAATCAAAAACCAAATCACAAAATGCTTTAACCCCGGTTTTCATCCCACTGTCATCCACATAAAAATCAGCTGTGTGGTGGGGTGGTGCTGTTGCCGGATCTTTCCCCTTAGGCATTCCACCCAGATAAAAAAAGAAAGACGGGGCTTTGGTGCCATAGTAAGAAAAGTCTTCGGCACCGGTTACCCAGTTTCTTTCTTTTACATTTCCTGCACCGGCTGCTGATTCGAGTGAAGGAATCATTTTTTTAACCAATTCGGGGGGGTTGTAGGTCACCAGTGTTTTGGTGTCAAAAGAAACATCAACAGTAGCTCCTGAGGCTTCGGCAATTTTTGTCACGGTCCATCGGATCCGTTGCTGTACTTCTTTTTGCATGCCTGTGTCCAGGGTACGTATAGTTCCGTCCATCTGGCATTCTTCAGGAATGATATTTTGTCTTACCCCACCATGTATTTTACCAACTGTTATGACCACTGGGGCTTTGGTCAGTTCCATCTGCCGGCTTACGATATTTTGCAAACCTTCAATGATCTGTGCGGAGATCTGTATGGGATCAATTCCTTTCCAGGGTTGTGATCCATGGCTGCCTTTTCCTTTTACCTTGATGGAAAACCAATCCGACGACGCCATAAAAGCCCCGGGTTTATATTCAATTTTTCCCACTTCAATATCGGATTCGATATGCATTCCGAATATCACATCTACTTTCGGATTCTCCATCACGCCTTCTTTTACCATCAGGGCGGCACCGCCTTCTTCACCTTCAGGTGGTCCTTCTTCAGCTGGCTGAAAAATAAATTTTACTGTGCCTTTGATCTCGCTTTTCATTCCTGCGAGTATTTCTGCCACGCTCATCAGCATAGCCGTATGGGTATCGTGGCCACAGGCGTGCATCACACCAACTTCCTGCCCGCCGTAGGTTGTTCTTTGTTTGGAAGCAAAAGGGATATCCACTCTTTCTGTAACGGGTAATCCATCTATGTCGGCCCGGAGTGCAATACAGGGGCCGGGTTTTGCGCCCTTTAAAATGCCCACCACTCCTGTTTTGGCAACTCCTTCTTTTACATCAAAACCCAGTTTTTTCAGGTGGTCGGCTATAATTTTTGCTGTTCTTGTTTCGCGGTTACCCAGTTCGGGGTTTTGATGAAAATCCCTTCGCCAGCTAACCGATTTGGTTTCCATTTTATCAGCTTCAGCCGAAGCTTTTGCTTTCAGTTTTTCAATCTCTGTTTGGGCAGAAAGCCGTGTCGATATATTAATTACCAACAGGAACAGCAGCGTTTTTATCATAGCCTATTTTTTTATGAATTTAGTGTAAATGATGCTTTGTCCGGCATCATCCTCATCTTACCTGATTTTATTTATATTTAAACCTCCATGCTGCTACGCCATGTTCCTTTTCTGAAGGCTGTTTTCTTACACAGCGTTACTGCTTTCGGCGGGCCGCAAGCGCATATCGGTATGATGATGAAAACATTTGTACAGAAAAGACCCTATGTAACCGAACAGGAATTGATGGAGTATAATGGTTTTTGCCAGTTGCTTCCAGGTGCTTCTTCTACCCAAACGCTGACCCTGATCGGTTATAAGAGAGGTGGTGTTCCCCTGGCCATAGTAACCTTGCTGGTCTGGATCTTACCTGCTTCTATACTGATGGGGGCTCTGTCATTTTTACTCCCCTATATTGACAAAAGATTCCTGGGGACTGATATTTTCAAATTCATAGCGCCAATGGCCGCAGGATTTCTGGCTTATGCCGCCTTTACAGCTTTCCCTTTAGCTATTAAGAATACGATTACCTCGGTTATTATGCTTTTTAGTGTAGTGGCCACGTATTTCCTGTTTGGACAACCCTGGGTTATTCCTTCTTTAATTATTGCAGGGGGCATTATCACCAACTTAAGCCGTAAACGTATCCCACAGGTAGAACAAAAGCCCCGGAAGATAAGATGGTGGAATTTCTGGCTTTTTGGAATCATCTTTATTGCCGCAGGATTTATTAGTGAAAGAGCAAGGATCGATAGTTGGCCGGACCGGAAGCCGATTAATCTTTTTGAAAACACGTACCGCATGGGGAGCCTTGTATTTGGTTGCCAGGTATTAATGCCGATGATGTATGAACAATGGAGTGTGCGGCCACAGACAATAAAAGAAAAAAATCCTAATGCTGTACAGATCGATGAGCGGGAAATGTATACTGCTATGGGAATAGTAAGAGCTGTGCCCGGGCCTGTTTTCTCCATCGCTTCTTTTGCCGGCGGTACTGCATTAAAAGATATGGGAACAGAAATGCAGGTAGTCGGTTGCCTGATCGGGATGATTGCTATTTTTCTTCCCAGTGCCCTGCTTGTACTATTCTTTTTTCCTATCTGGAGTAACCTGAAAAAATATGCGGCTGTGTATCGTTCGCTGGAAGGGATCAATGCCGTGGTTGTTGGTATCATGATCGCTTCTACTTTTTATATCATGAAGGATATTTCTATAACGGGTCTTAAAACAGTCAGCTTTATTAATATAGGAGTGATACTGGGAACATTCCTGCTGTTGAGTTTTACCCGGATCGCCGCGCCGCTTATTGTACTGGCCTGTTTGCTGCTGGGCTATTTTTTATAATACCTCCCTTTCTCTATTTCTTCCAGTACTTTATCCGGAACCAGATAACGGGCGGATTTTCCTTCTTTGATATACTGACGGACAAGTGTAGCCGATAATTGCAGTAACGGTGCATCCAATACCGTTAACCGGGCGCCGATGGTATTGTTGATCTCAAAACCCGGCCTCATATAAACATAAACAGGATAATTTTTTACGATCACTTCATAGTTCTTCCACTTGTGAAGATTCTGAAAACTATCACTACCCATAATGATACAGAATTCATGCTCCGGGTGTTTTTCGGCCAGGTAAGCCAGTGTGCTGCTGGTGTAAGAGGGTTTGGGCAATCCAAATTCAATATCCGAAGCTTTAATACGATTATCCTCTTCTGTAGCCAGGCGAACCAGGTGCAGACGGTGGTACTCATTCAATAAGTTCGATTCCGTCTTAAAAGGATTTTGGGGAGAAACAACAAACCAGACTTTCTCTACGTCGGTTTCATTTAAAATATGGTTGGCAATAATAAGATGGGCAACATGGACCGGGTTGAAGGAGCCAAAATAAAGACCTATTTTCATCTATTTGATTGATTATCAATAGTTTATTTCCACTAAAATATGCTCCGCTTCATTGAGGCGAAGACTCAGGTGATAACCGGAAACGTTTACAGAGATGGGATCTCCTAAAGGTGCCACCTGCTCCATCAGAACTCTTTCGCCAGGTACACAGCCCATTTCCATCAGCTTCAGAAAAATATCATTACTGTTGAACTCTTTGATGATCCCCTCCTGTCCTGGTTTTAATTCTGATAGCCTGACAATCATTTCCTGTTTATATTTAATATTATGCTTAAGCTTCGGATTATAAATACAAAACTACCTTTGTTAGATTGTTTTTGTTTACGAATTTTGAAAATATGCCCCTTCCCTTTTCAAAATCAAAAGTTTACTTCTTTTTCCAACAGATCAAATTCACGTTGACCAAACGGACAGCATTAAAAAAGCATATAGAATTAATTTTCAGGAAAGAAGGCAAAACGCTGAAGTCGATCAATTATATCTTCTGTACAGACAAGGCTTTATTAAAGATAAACCGTCAGTTCCTCTCTCACGACTTCTACACTGATATAATCACCTTCGACCTTTCTGAATCAAAAAAAATTCAGGCAGAGATCTATATTAGCGTTGACCGGGTGCGTGATAACGCCATCCACCTCGGCACTTCCTTTAAATCCGAACTTCACCGGGTTATTTTCCACGGAGCCCTTCATTTGTGCGGATATAAGGACAAAAGCAAAGTTGAACAGGCAAAAATGCGGGTGGAGGAGGATTTTTATCTCCACTCTTATTCAATATAAGGGAAGAAGCCTCTTTCACGTGGAACGTTTCACCCTGAAACAGTTCCACATTTCCCGTGAAACGATGTTATAAATACTGTTCTATTTACCCTTTCGCCACTATGATATTTTTGTTGATTACCTTTGCCGACTTATGTTCCCAGAATACGATGTAATAGTAGTAGGTGCCGGCCATGCTGGTTGTGAGGCGGCTGCGGCAGCGGCTAATCTTGGTTCCAAAACTCTTTTGGTGACCATGAATATGCAGACTATTGCCCAAATGAGCTGTAATCCAGCGATGGGGGGAATAGCCAAAGGCCAAATTGTCCGGGAAATCGATGCCATGGGTGGTTATTCAGGAATTGTGACGGATTTGTCAACGATCCAGTTCAGGATGCTTAACCGGAGTAAGGGACCTGCTATGTGGAGTCCCCGGGCACAAAACGACCGGGTATTATTCTCTATTAAATGGAGGGAAATGCTCGAACAGACACCAAACCTTGACTTTTACCAAGACATGGTTAATGGACTTATTATAAACGAGGGCCGCTGTCAGGGTGTAGTAACAGGATTGGGGCATGAGATAAGAGGAAAATCAGTGGTGCTTACCAACGGAACATTCCTGAATGGAATTGTTCATATCGGCGAAAAGAATTTTGGTGGCGGAAGAATGGCAGAAAAAGCAGCAACCGGAATTACTGAGCAATTGGTTTCCCTGGGCTTTGAAAGCGACCGACTAAAGACAGGAACTCCACCCAGAATTGACGGCCGCACCCTGGATTATACAAAAATGGAAGAGCAGCCAGGGGATGAGGAAGTGGTTGGATTTTCTTTCCTTGATATTGAAAAACCAAAAACACAAAGAAGTTGCTGGATCACCTATACCAGCCAAAAAGTGCATGATGTTTTGAAAACCGGTTTTTCAAGAAGCCCCATGTTCGCCGGGAGAATTGATGGGGTAGGACCTCGGTATTGTCCAAGTATAGAGGATAAGATCAACCGTTTTGCAGAAAGAGACCGGCACCAGCTTTTTATAGAGCCCGAAGGATGGAATACGGTTGAGATATATGTGAATGGATTTTCTACTTCTTTACCTGAAGAAGTTCAATACGAAGCTCTTCGTAATATAGTGGGTTTTGAAAAAGTCAAAATGTTTCGGCCTGGTTATGCTATCGAATATGATTTCTTTCCTCCTACTCAATTACAATATACACTTGAGACGAAATTAATTCAAAACTTGTTTTTCGCCGGACAGATCAACGGCACTACAGGTTATGAAGAAGCCGCATGCCAGGGCCTTATGGCCGGTATCAATGCGCACCAGAAAGTAAGAAAACTGGAGCCCGTAGTTTTACGAAGAAGTGAGGCCTATATTGGAGTACTTATCGACGATCTGATAAGTAAAGGAACAGATGAACCTTACCGGATGTTTACCTCAAGAGCTGAGTTCAGGACACTCTTGCGTCAAGACAATGCTGATCTCCGTTTAACAGAAATTAGTTATCGTCTTGGTCTTGCTTCACAGGAAAGAATGGATAAAGTGATTGCTAAAAGAAATGGGGTAGATGAGATCAAAAAAATTCTTAAAAATTTTGCTGTTGAGCCGGAAGAGATCAATTCCTATTTTACATCAATTAATTCGGCTATAATTACAGAAAGACAAAAAGCACAAAAAATATTACTTCGTCCTGATGTAGAGCTGGACGAGTTTGCAGCAGCATTACCCAGATTACAAGAAGTGCTAAAAGACTTTTCCAAAGACGTCATTGAGCAAGCTTCTATACAGATAAAGTACGAAGTGTATATTGAAAAAGAAAAAGAGCTGGTCAAAAAAATGTCACAGCTTGAAGAACTGCAGATACCGGACAGTTTTGATTATAAAAAAATTGCTTCCTTGGGCAACGAAGCCCGTGAAAAACTCAGCCGGATCAAACCCCGCACCCTTGGCCAGGCTAGCCGGATATCAGGTATTAATCCGAGTGATGTGCAAATCCTGATGGTCTTTATGGGGAGATAAACGCTGCATAACATTAAAACAATTTCCCTCTCCAATACATACAGTCAAAAAAACAATTGACCCGCCGCAGTTCCCAATTAATACTGCATTCCCGAAATAAATCAACTGGTCTTAGTACCTTCATAAAAATTAATCTCAATGAGGAAGCAACTCTTGGTTTCAGCGATGTTGGCAACTTATATATTATTTATCGGAATCACCGTGCAGGCCCAGGAATATAAAATACGCCAGTCAACCAATATGGTCGGAATGAAATCCGAATCAGTTGTATATGTAAAAGGAATGCGCAAAAGGACCGAAAATTCGGGAATGATGAGCATGTCCCTACCGCCAGTGGTCATTGAACAATGCGACCTGCAGCGCTATATTAAATTAAACGATAAGAAAAAGTTATACTTCATAGAACTCTTCGGGAAAGAAGATGTAATAAATGAAGATGCAAAACCTGCGGTTGTAAAAACCAAGCCGGTTGTAGCACAACCCAAAGAGAAAATGGTTCCGCAGCAAGTAGGGGTTATCAACATGTGGCATAATATCACTGACACTGGTGAGCGGAAAAAAATGAATGGTTTTACCGCCCGGCATATCTGGACCACCCAAAAAATTAAACCTTCAAAGGATGCCTGTACCATGAAAGACAGCCTTATCATTAAAACTGACGGCTGGTATATTGACCTTCCTCAATTTAATTGTCCTGTTCGTTATACACCTTCCACTACGCCTACAACTGATAAAAACAAACCGGCGTGTACTGACCGATATGTTACCAAGCGAAGCGGTAAAGGAAAACTGGGATTTCCCTTAACCGAAATCAGAACCATCATCATGGGCGACGGGACCAACCAGAGCAGTACGATTGAAACATCTATGGAAACACTGGAATTTTCTGCCGAAAAATTGGATTCCATTTTGTTTGTAATACCCCCGGGATATAGCCTTGCTGCCAGTGAAAACGAATTGCTGGATAAAATGGATATGAGCGAAATGATGAACCAGTATAAAATTGAAAATAATGATGCGAATAAAACCAATAACAACCCTACAGAAGAGAAAGAAGAAGGTGTGATCAGGATCGGTGTATATGAACCAAAAGGAGATGGCCAAGTACAGAAATCGGCCCTTCAACAACACATGGCCAATTCATTATCAGGCGGAAAAATAGAAGCAATAGCGGTGAAGAACGAAGAAGAAGCAAAAAATTATCATTGTGATTATACCCTGTCAACAGACATTACCCGGATCAAAGCCGGTAGTAAAGTAGGGGGGCTTCTTAAGGCCATTAAAAATACAGACCCAAATGCAACGGCATCCTATAATATTGATGCTAAACTGACATTAACTTCGCTGACCGATGGATCAACGCGTTTGCAGCGAACAGTCAGTGGTAAATATGATGGTAAAATTGATGCTGCGGCAGGCATGGCACTGACTGATGGATGCAAGGAAGTATTGAAGGTGATAAAATAACAAGACCGAAAGACACTAAATAAAAAGGTAACAGAAACCCCGTTGACTTTTTGTTTAATTTTTTAAGTGCAACAAAAATCTAAGCGACTTCTTTTACCCCGAAATATTTTTGGTCTGGTTTTCCTAAATCATCTTCCTGCAACTCAATCCTCCGGGTTATATCATTCAAAGAAGAAAGTCTTTGAACCGTGTAAGGAATCGTATCTAATCCCGATACAAAGCGTTGTATATAACTGTAGATACCTATCAGGCTACCGGCCTCGATACCCGATCCAGCAGTTTTATTTGTAATTAATAACGATACCCCTATAACCGCCATCACCATTATTTCCATAATGCCAAAGTTCCATGCTTCCTGATCGCTGATACGTACCTGCCATTTTCTTAAGTTATCATAGTGTTGCCGAATCAAATGATTGTTACCGGTAGAAATAATATCAACCTGTTTTTCTAGCTCATCATTTTTCTGACGATTTAAAATTTTCATTCTTTTTCCATAGAAATAACTAAATCCTGTAACCGGTAATAAAATACTAAGGCAAACTAAAACCACTGCAGTATCATAAAAAAATAAAAGAACCAGTGAACCCAGGATACTATAAAAGGCTTCAACCACATACGCTAAATCAAACTCAAGAAAATCAACAAACTCTCTTGCCAGTGTAGAATGTGCACTCAGTTTTGAAACATCCGATTTATTATACCTGCGGGCTAAGAATTTTGTAACCAATGAAGAATAAATAGCAGAATAAGTTCTTGTATCCAGTCTATGTCTGATAATTCCAATAACCAACCAAGAAAAATGTACGACGGATAATATTATTAACCCGCTGTAGCTCCCTTTAATCAAATCATTTACAGCAATACCAAGAAAAAGGGGGCGAAGCAGGTTGCCCAGCATTTCTAATGAAAAAAGTATATAAGTCAGAATCAGCCGGTAACGGTGCTGCTTCATTAACTGGCGGAGTATAGCAAAACGGGACATAGTTCATCTTTTATGAAAAATCACCTTATTCCGGAAAAAGCCGGACTGTCTTAAAAAAATGGATTGCAGATATTTGAGAAAATGCACTAAAAAACGACCAAAATTTGATGATTAGGGCTAAAAATAGTGATTTGGGGTTCTTATTTGCTAATTATCGAAAATCTGAATATTAAGACTTACGGCGGTCTCAATCGTTTAACGGAAGTAAGTTTTGCTCCCGGAATGTTAACGAATTGGCAACAGGACCAGCTATTTCTCCGCGGCAAGAAGCTGCACCGCATTGGCAATGGAAGGGCTCCATATTCTCATCCAGGAAATCGGCGTAGTCAAGTGTTAGTTCCTGTCCTTTTAAAATATTCCTGGTGGCTAAAACATTGAGTCCGTCAAATTGTGTATTGGGATCACAACTATGATTCTGTGGCGCCCATTCGGAAGGATCGTCATCCCATAAAATAAAAAGCTCTTCGCTGACAGGGTAGGCATAACGCCGAAAATGGAGTTTTTCATCTTCATTCCAATTCTTATCTACAAATCGCCTGGTAATGATCCGCTGTGACCGCCCTTCTCCTTTATAAATGAACTCACCCTGCTTAATTTCACGACTGGCATAAATACCATAGCCAGCAATGGAGTTTCCTTTCATGACAAAAGGTTTTTTGCTACGCTGGTGACGGGCTATTCCTTCTGCTATCATGTGCCGCAAAAAACCAGGCTGTCCGATACCATCATATTTCAAAATAAAATCAGCTGATCCTTCATAGCCATCCTTATAGAAGACAGAACAGGTGAAGTTGATCTCTAAAAAATAAATTTCATTTTTGTTATTGACCCTGAAATCGAGTCTTGCATATCCCACCCCGTTGAATCCCTTAAATATCCGCTCTGTTGCCTGCCGGAGCTGTTGATCCAATTGAGGATCATCGCAGGGTACATTACAATCCGGGTGAAGCTCGGATGTTTTCAAAGCATACGTCTTGAACTCCCGGCCTTCAGGAAATAAATATTCCACGGGACGGAATACCGTACAACTATGTACATCCACATTGGCGGCCACCAATACAGTAAACTCTCTTCCGGCAATATACTCCTCAACAAGTAGTGGTCCGTATTCATCCAGGATACTGATAGATTTTTGCTGTAGCTCGATCTTATTATGAACCAGGGAATGTTCGTCTACACCAAGACTATCACCCGCTTTGGCAGGTTTTACAAAAAGCGGAAAAGACAAATGTTTTACCGCTTCATCGACATCATTCAGCTCATGAATAATCGTATAGCCTGGTGTCTTTACTCCTTCGCAATAGGCGAGGTATTTCATCAACTCTTTGGGAGGGTCATATAATTTGCTGGAGGGCCCGGTAAAAGGAAGGTTTAATATTTCAAGTGTATAAATAACATCAATACTGGGTACTTCCCATTCCAGGTAGCCCTCGCAGAGGTTGACAAAAATATCATATCCCTGCTTGCTGAGTTCTTTTAATTGTTTGTAGGTAGTGAGTTTATTGAGGAAAACCGTATGTACTTCTGCCTCGGGTATCAATGCCGATAAATCACGGGGTGGGTCGTAATTCTTATAATCAACGCCGGTAGTGGAATAATCTGGTTGCAGTACACAAACTTTCATTGCCACGAAACTATAGATAATGTTTTATGTTTAGCCGGAACTAGTAAAAATTCAAGCAGCTCTTACTTAACAGTGATCCTCTTTTTTGTGGTAGATTTCCTGTTAGCAACCTTTTTAACCGGAACAACCTTCACCACACTTCTTCGCAGCGCATCTTTTAGTATTTCGATAATGATCGCCGTAAAGGATACATCAGACACTTTTAATATGGCGCCGATGGAGGTATAATCCTCGTCCTCACTCAGTCCGCATTGTGCATTGGCTTCCAGCATATATAATTTGCCGGTTGCCGCATCCTGCCGGATATCGATTCTTGTATAACCCTTTCCCCCGCAAGCTCTATACGCTTCCAGGCTTAATTGTTTTAAAGCCGGAACCAATTCTGGCTCTGCCGGCTTGTATTCATAAAAGTTTTCATTCTGTGGCATCGGGGTTTCGTCTTCATAAATTTCCCAAAGCCGGTCGAAGGATAAGAATTGCTCGGCCGCTGGTAATGAAGCATGAAAGACTCTTTTTACAGGTTCGTAGACAATACAATTTTCCGGGTCGTCGGCAGACCCGGTTATAAAAGTAGTGTATTCAGCCCCTGTGATAAATTGTTCGACAAACAAACCATCGACCAGCAGGTTCCAGCCCCGGTAACCTTTATAAATTTCTTCTACTCTTTTATTAAGCTCTTCTTCAGTCTGTACTACATTCTTAACAGATACGCCCATGCTTCCCCCGGAAACGGCTGGTTTGATAATGATCGGCGTACCGACTCTTTTGCAAATTCCCCTGGTAGATCCTTTCTTATCAGTGATCACCCTCCAATTGGCCGTAGCAACTCCCGCTTTATCAAAGGCCTTCTTCATTGGTATTTTGGAAGTAGTAATAGTATAGAAGTGGGCGTCGGAACCGGTATAGATCAACCCGTGTTTTTCCAATGCATGGATCACTGAAACACCAGGTGTACCATTTACCTCATCTCCGTCACAGAGATTCAGCACCAGGGGTGTTTTACCATTTTTGCTTTCGGCAATAGTCCGGATGATAGCAGCATAGTTGTCCATGGTAACAGGCTGCCATTTCCATTCCGCTTTTAGTTCTTCAAAAACTTTGGTGTATTCCTGGATGCTTTGTGAAAAATCGTAGTAGTGCTGAATATTGGGGTCGTCGGACTCCAGGTGCGGGGCAAGCACCCAAATGGTATAGGGCTTTAAAAGGCGGGTGGCTTCGGATACCTTCATAGACTAGGCTACTTTCTTTCTGGCCAGCCGTTTGGTCAGTTGTTGTTGAATAAAATCGGTAAACTGGTATTTTTCCTGTGCGTCTTTGGAAAGATAAGCAGCTCCCCTTATTTGCCCGATACAATGGCTGCTTTCGCAATAACAATTAAAGGATTGTGTCATTTTCCATTCCGTAGATGGATAGAAAAAACTCATTTCCTCTTCCAGTTGAATTGCCTTTAACGCAACCAGCTGCATCGTGGAAGTATTAAAGAACACATTGGGTTCACAACTGTGGTTGATGTACTGAAGAAATTCCGGTTGCAAGGTGATATGTTTACCAACACCCACCTGTACGGTAAGATAGGTAGGCTCCGCAGCAATGGTTCCCGCAGAAAAATCTGCAATCACTTCTCCGGGCTGAAATGACCGCAGTGCAAATAAAGCATTTTGTTCGTTGGATAATTTTTGCCGCCTTTCAGCAAATACATGATTGCTTACAGTGCGATAAGCAGGGGTAGTTAGTATTTCCATAAATGTGTTAGTAAGTATTGGAAAGATAGAGATATTGTTTTATGTAACAAATTAGTAACAGTTAAATGTGAATAATTAATGATTAATGTGGACTATAAGAAGAGATCATGTCTATGATTTACATTGATAACATCAACTGTTCGCCTTATTATGTTGCTGAACCATGAAACAAATAATTCCTTGTACCATTTCTGTTTGCTTATTTAATAATCTCCAGAACCCGTGGCTGGATGATACTTCAACTTGTGTGTCTATTATATTTTGTACTTGTGTGTTGGACCCAGCTTGCAGCTCAATGCGTCGGCGGCATCAGCAGCTTTCCTTATAATGAAGGCTTTGAAGCATCCGATGGCTAGTGTGGCAGTAGTAAGTATTTACCGGCTTAGTGTCTATAACCAGTGGGGAGAACAGGTTTTTTCTTCCATCAACCCGTTTGAAAAATGGAATGGAACAATAAGAGGAAATAAAGCTGATGGGAACCTGTTCGACTGGATAATAACTTTTACGTTGCCCGGGAAGTCCCCGCAAATAAAAAAAAGGAATAGTTGTTTTAATCCGTTGATCTTTCCAGTTCCATACCCAGCGAAGCCATCACTAAGCGGATCTCACCAAAACTGATATCGTCAGGCAACTGTTGTTTAACAGGCGTAATCGAACTTCCTTTAAAGTCAAGTAAGGCAGCTTCGATAAGAACCAGTTTCTCCCGGGATACGATCTCATCAATTTTAATATCACCCCAGCGGACAAAGCGGGCTAAATGTGTTTCGATGGTACTTATTGCGAGGCTTCTATCTTTGGCTATTTCTCCAATTGTTTTTCCTTCTTTGAATAACCGGAAAGATTCAGACTGTGTATCGCCTTTCTTTTTTCCTGTCCCCGTTTTTAGCGGCCGTTCTATATCATCCTTCTCCTTTTCTTTTCGTTCCCTCTTAGGTGTTTTCTCATGAATTAAGGACGAAAGGTCATTTTCTTTGCAAAACGCAACGATAACATCTAAAAACTGCTGGCCATATTGTTTGACCTTAGCGTCTCCAAAGCCACTTATTTTTCTAAGCTCTGTCAATGTCTGGGGAAGATAAAGCGCCATTTCATCGATGGTTGCGCTGCCGGCAACGATATAAATAGGCAGATCTTTTTTTGCACATATCAATTCCCTGACTCTTCTTAATTGTTGATGCAATACGGGCCTTGGGGTATCAGTTCTTTTTTGCGAAGCACCTGCATAGGCATTACTTGTCATCGAAGGCAAAACAAACTTTAGCTTGCGCCGGTGAAAAGCCTCCATATCAAATTTGCCCGTAAGGCCCTCCAGCATGAATTTCTTCATAGCCAACTGCGCAAATACTTCTTTCAGGCTTTCATTGTATTCCCTGGAATGGAGGCGACTGTCGGTAACCGCAGGAGATTGCTGAATATATTGGATCAGCGAATTGATTGCCGTTGTAAAATAACCGGCCCCTGCTTTTATTCTTTCCTGGAGTGGTTCATTTTCTTCAGGTGATTCCGTTTGCTGAAAAAGGTTTTGTAACTGTGTTTGAAATTTCCTGGCTGTTTCCTGTTGCTGATCAAGCTTAGCCAGTAGTTCGTCGTTCCAGGCATTTGATTCCGGGTTAAAGGACGACTGGTGTTCTAATAGGTAGGCAGACAACTCCTTTGCACTATTGATAGCAACGGCGAAATCAAAGGTTGATAACAATACCGATTGCTGGTATTGTTTCCTGGCCAGTCCAAGTTCTTCCTGTAATTGGCTGCCGGATGCGCTTCGTTGCGAAAACTCCACAATCCTCGCATCACTGGACAGGCTGGAACTTCTTACCTGGCTTTGTAATACCATTCCTTCAAGACTGGTACAACGGCTTAGTGCTACATATACCTGGCCAGGAGCAAAAGCTGCACCCGCATCAATGATCGCTTTTTCAAAGGTCAGGCCCTGGCTTTTATGGATCGTAATGGCCCAGGCCAGTCGTAAAGGATATTGTGTGAATGAGCCCAATACGTCTGAGTCTAATTGCCGCGTTGATTTATTTAAAGTGTAGCGGATATTTTCCCATTTTTCTTTTTGCACTTCTATCTCTGTATTCTCTCCATCCGGGTCGCATTGTACAAAAATCTTATCCGTTTCCAGCTTCGATACGATCCCGATCTTACCATTAAAGTAGCGTTTTCCTTTTTCTGCCGCATCATTTCTGATAAACATGACCTGTGCGCCGACTTTCAGTTGCAGCAGCTCTTCAGCCGGATAAGCCCTGTCAGAAAACTCTCCTTCCATTTCTGCCTGGTAAGAAAATAGTTTTGTTTCGAGACTACCCAATTCCCGGGCATTTATTTCGGCAGCCTTATTATTATGGGTGGTCAGAATGATATAGCCATCTTGTTTACTACGGCGGAAGCTGGGTTGGAACCGGCTTTCCAGGATCTTCATCCCGTCTTCATCGAGTTCATTATTTCTCACCTGGTTGAGAAGTGTAATAAAACGTTCGTCCCGCTGTCGGTATATTTTATTAAACTCCACATAGACCGGCGGGTCTTCCTGTAATACTATGCTGTCGAAAAAATATTGCCCTTTGTAGTAATCTGATAACAATCTCCACTCTTCATCTTTGATCACCGGGGGCAGTTGTAACATATCGCCTATAAATAAAAGCTGAACACCGCCGAACCGTTCGCTGGGGCGCTGACGGATGTGGCGCAATACAGTATCGATCGCATCTAAGGTATCGCAACGAACCATGCTGATCTCATCGATCACCAGTATTTCCAGCTCCTTTAATACTTTTTTCTTATCACTATTAAAGCGTAGACGGCTGAGCAGGCTGTGTTTATTGGATACTGAGCCTGTCGAAGTATCCTGGCCGGGTGCCGTAAAACCGGAACCTCTTGCTTCTGGAATAAAAGGAGCCAAGGGCAGTTGAAAGAATGAATGAATGGTAACGCCGCCGGCATTGATGGCAGCCACACCTGTTGGAGCAACCACCGCCATTTGCTTGGGGCAGTTCTCCCGGATGTATTTTAAGAAAGTTGTTTTTCCTGTACCGGCTTTACCCGTAAGGAATATACTACGGTTGCTCTGGTTGACTAACTGGATAGCCAATTGAAACATCTCGTTATTTGTATCGGGGGTGAAGTTTGCCACGGTTGTTTATTTTAGCCACAGATGGACACAGAAAATCCTTATGATATGTTCGTTGAAAAAGATGAAATTAATCGTTTATATTCTAATCTTCGTTTCCCAAAATTAATGATCAAGCCTAACGTATTACCAGAAACACGCAGATAATTTAATACCTGTGCAATATGGTCATACGTAATTCCTTTTTCAGACGTCTTTGCTTCAATGATAATTTCATTATGACAAATAAAGTCTGCGGAAAAACGATGTTGAAGCTTTTTCCCTTTGTATTGAATTGACAACTCCGGCTCTCGTATAAATAGTAGCTTCTTACACTCAAACTCGATTTGCATCGCATCCTTATAAATGATTTCAGAAAAGCCAAACCCGAGGGTTCTCTGTACTTCCATACAAAGCCCGAATATCTCGTATGTCTTATTCTTTTGTGGGAAATTTTCCATTATTGAGACTTTTTATGCTAAAAGTAAAAAAGCCACAGACGAATACAAGTCTACACATAATCTGTGTTTATTTGCGTTCATCTGTGGCGAATACTCCTAAGCCTCAGCGGTCTTGCTACCCAGCAGCAGCAACTCATTCACCTGTATTTCGGTGATGTATTTTTTGTTGCCCTCTTTGTCGTTGTAGCTGCGGTTGATCAGCTTGCCTTCGATCGCTACTTCCTTTCCTTTGGTCAGGAATTTTTCTACGATCTCGGCTACCTTACCCCAGGCCACCAGGCTATGCCATTGGGTGTCTGTTACTTTTTCGCCCTTGGCGTTACGATAGCTTTCGCTGGTGGCGACCGAGAAACGGGCCATCTTTTTTCCACTTTCGAGGGTTTTCACTTCGGGTGCATTACCCAGATTGCCGATCAGTTGTACTTTGTTTTTTAAAGCGTACATGTTGTTTCGTTTTGTGCCTCCGTTCGCCCCCATCCTCTTAAAGGGTGAAAGGCGGAAAGCGATTTTTAAATTTTGTTATCTCAATCAGCCGGCGACGTCATTTCCGATTGACAACACAAAGATGATAGTGCCGGAAAGCCGGACCCGGAGATTAATCGTTTCTATGAGAAGCTAATCGCGTAAAAACGTTTGCACACGGATATTTTTTTGTATTTTAATCGTCAGAAACCCTTACTATGACTGCATTGGAAACAAAAACCTGCCTTGCCTGTGGCAAAGCTGTAAAAGGCCGGGTAGATAAAAAATTCTGCGATGACTATTGCCGAAATAATTATAATAATCAGCAAAAAGCCAGGAGCAATCACAGTAGTTTGGTGAGGAATATCAATAATGCTTTGCTGAAAAATCGAAAGATTATGGAGTCCTTATTACCGGAAGCAGAAAAAACAACTACTATCAGCAAAGAGAAATTGCAAACGCTTGGCTTTCATTTCAAGTACCTGACACATATCTACACGGCCCAGAACGGTAATACATATTTCTATTGCTACGACTATGGTTACCGCGAGTTGGAGAATGAAAGGCTTATGATTGTAAGAAAAAGAGATGAATAACCCCTTTACATTTGCAGCATGTCAAACCCAGTTATTTGTATCGGAGCGGCACTGGTAGATGAGTTGTTTCATGCTACCGGAGAGTTACTGCTTGCCACCACCACCGATGCTACTGTCACCAAAACCGCCGGTGGTGTAAGCCGGAATATTGCCCACCAATTAGCCTTATTGGGTGTGCCGGTTCAATTAATAACCGCCGTCGGGAATGATAGTGATGGTGATTGGCTAAAACAGATTTGTCTTTCGGCCGGTGTTCAATTAGATGCGACGATTACACGGAAGGGGCTCTCAGGAAAATATACCGGCATCCTGAATACGGATGGGTCTTTATATATTGCCTTTCTGACCAATGCGGCCAATCATTTACTAACACCTGAGCATTTAGCCCAACATACTGACTTGCTGAAAACAGCTTCCTACTTATTAGCCGATGCGAACATTAATGTAGATACCGCAGCCTGGTTACTGGCTTTCAGCAAGGAAACAGGTATTCCGTTTGTAATAGAACCCGTATCTGTTCCACCGGCAAAAAAATATAAGGAAGTGCTGCTCGAAGGGCTGTATCTAATTACACCGAATGAAGACGAACTACCGGTGCTTTGCTCTGATAAAGCTTTCTTTACACAGCAACAGATAGAGGAACTATTAAACAGGGGCATTAAAAATATTTGGTTACACAATGGACAGCACGGCTCTGCGCTTTATAATAAAGAAAAATCAATCACCCTGCATGCGCCATCTATTGAGGTGGTGGATTGCACCGGAGCGGGGGACGGCTCTTTATCGGGTTATATTTTGGGCAAGCATCTTGGCAAAGAGGATATTGATTGTTTGAAACTGGCTCATACATTATCTGCCGAAATATTACAGGTGAATGGAGCCATTGCCACTCATTTAAACCAGGAAAAACTATTGGCACAGGTGTATAAATATTATCCTGATTGATAAACAAAATATTCAATGCAAGATGCTTACAAAAGAAAAGATACCGGACGCTCAGTCGAAAGTAAAAACAGGAGCAGATTATCCCCGGCTGGTCAGCGATTTTAAGGGGATGGGCATAGTTCGCTCTGAACATTGGGTAGCCGAATCGGCCAATGTTTATTACGGGAGCCAAAGCGATTCTATTAAAATAGTTTATGGTCAGTTTTCTTTAACTGTTAATGAGACAGCCTCTCCTAAGCAGCTGAAACTGGCGCTCAAAATGCACCGGGCAAGGCAAACCGACTACCCGACGTTTTGCTTACAGGCTGCGGCAGCCGGATTAAAAAATGGGTAAGTGATCTGGATAAGATGACGGTTTGCTACCTGGATAAAAAGGGTCCCGTATTGGTGATTGAAGATATTCCGGTTATATAAAATGAATTCATTCCTAAACATACTCTCTGAAATACAGGAAGCATTGGCTACCAATAAGCCTGTTGTAGCCCTTGAGTCTACCATCATATCCCACGGGATGCCTTACCCAAAGAATGTGGAGACGGCCCTTGCGGTAGAGCAGGTGGTAAGAGATAATGGTGCTGTGCCTGCAACAATTGCCATCATGAACGGTAAGTGTTATGTGGGCCTGACCAGCGAGCAATTAGACTATTTTGGGAATGCTACAGATGTATGGAAGGTTAGTTTGCGGGATATGCCTTATGTGCTCAGTAAAAAATTATACGGTGCAACAACGGTTGCCGCCACCATGCGAATAGCTTCCATGGCAGGTATAAAGATCTTTGTAACCGGCGGAATAGGTGGCGTACATCGTGGCGGAGAAAGCAGTATGGATATCTCTGCCGACTTAACCGAAATGGCTCAAAGATCTGTAGCTGTTGTATCTGCCGGTGTGAAATCAATACTGGATATTGGATTAACACTTGAATACCTGGAAACAATGGGTATACCAGTAGTTACATATGGCCAGGATGAATTTCCCAGTTTTTATTCACGCAAAAGTGGGTTCGATTCCCCTTTACGATTAGATGCTCCAAAAGAAATAGCTGCGCTACTTACTGTGAAATGGAAATTAGGTCTAAACGGTTCAGTGCTTATTGCCAATCCCGTTCCGGCAGCATTTGAAATAGCTGCAGAAGAAATGGAAGTACATATTTTAAAGGCATTAGCTGCTGCGAAAGTGAAAAACATTATCGGTAAAAACATTACTCCCTTCCTGTTACAATATATATCCGAACATACCAGGGGTGAAAGCTTGGAAGCAAATATTGCATTGATAAAACATAATGCAGAGTTAGGGGCGAAGGTGGCGGTGAGCTATGACGAAACGGAAGTTGTGGGTTAGTGATATCTGATTAAGACAAAGAATTAAAAACTCCGGAGGATAAGGCAGATAAAAAAACAATCATTCAAAGCAAAATATATCAACACCCGCAAAGCGCAGTGAGCGAAAGAAACTACGCTAACACGGGTTCTTATTGTGCTGTGGACCGGAATATAACCCCCGACACAAGGATTTTCGCTCCTGCTACTTTGCTGAAATGAATTTATAGCAAACTAATACTATACCATCCAAGCATTCCATAAGTACCTGCAAACTGATTTGCCGTCGTTGATACGGCCAGGTAATATCTTCCCGGATTTAATGTTGTAGCAACATTCAGTGTACTGGTATTATCAACCACAAAAAGCAAATTTCCTGTGCGATTATATATTTTTAATAAAAGATCAAGATTAGCCCCCTCATTGTTTGCGCCTATTGAAAAAGGGTCAAGTGAAATATTTTTTGTTGAATTAATATTCACATAAAAAAAGTCAACGTCCGTATTGGTATTAATAAGACCATCCAGACTATCTCTCAGAAGTGGTGCTTGAGATCTGGAATCCGGATAGTCGTCATTCCTCATACCTCCTACAGCGTTAGCGATTTTGGGTACCTCGTCCTGCAAATTAGAACAACCATAACTATTTGGTCCGTTATACCAAAGGGTTACATTTCTATAATAACCTAATCCCATGATCGGCGCCCAACCTGTCTCCCCCGTACCCTGGCCATAATTGTATTCAGAAATATTTATGCAGCTTACATCATAAGTTGACTGGTGGTATAACCCAAAGGTGTGACCCACTTCATGAGATACCGCCTCGGTTATTTTTTTAATATTATAGTTAAGTAAAGAAGAAAATACAAAACAAGGTGTATTGTTTCCCCATGTGAATGAGCCGATAAAAGAAACCCCGCCTGACTGCCCAAACCATTCATAGGTTTCTGTAACAATTACCCGCATTCTTTTGTAGGGGTTAGCCGCATCATATTCAGACTGACTTGTTGTGACGGTAACATTAAATGGGCTATAATCATTGCTAACACGATCTATTACTTCATTAATTTCATCTCTTGTTAAATTAGCGGGGGCACAATTAATGTCGCCATTATAATTCCATGAAGTATTAGAAACGATGTGCCCGTCAAAATCTAAAAGAATAACACTATTGGCTGTACCTCCGGGAGGTTGCCTGACAGGTCTTCTATTTGCCCCTTCGTCTACAGGCGCCCTTTTAATCTGGTTAAACTGAGTAATGCCAAAATCACAACGCTGGGGTCCTTTTGCATTTTCCGATCCTGACGGATTTTTATTTGCCGGCTTATCAAAATTTTTACTACAGGCGGAAAAGAATAGTATTAAAATAATTAAATAGCTTTTCATACACTGGTTTTTAGGTTAGTCGATATTGACTCCTGCCAGCTAGTAATGATTTGGATTGGTTATTTAAACAGCCTTAGTTGAGGTAACAGGGTTTTTTCCGGTTGGTATCCGGGATAAGCAAAACAAGATGCTTTAAATGGGTGTTGAATAATTCTTAAGGAGCAATCCGTCTACATTATCTACTCTACAGGTTACAAGTATCGTACCTGTAGATAACTCAGCCTTTTCTCTGGTGTTTGGGGAAAATAACGACTATGTATTTCTCAATAGGGGATAAAAAAATTAAAGAGGCCCCAATAAAGCCTCTTTAATTTGTGGTGTGGGCCGGGATCGAACCGGCGACACAAGGATTTTCAGTCCTTTGCTCTACCGACTGAGCTACCGCACCTTTATCAGCCGTAGCCTTTGCGAAGGCTGAATCCTGAAACACATCAAATCCGGTAAGTGGAAGCCTATCTTCATTTTTGTGCTCCGGTTTACCCAACAAAGCATTTGCGTTGTTGGGGCAGCAAAAATAGGGCTATCTGCCTGAAAAAGGAAATCTTAAGAGGTAAACTTTCCGATTCCCCCTTTAAGGGGAAGGGGTTTTTACATCCCATATTCACTTAAAAACTTGATCCGCATGATCTTCAACTGCTCCCAGTTAAAGTTATATTCCGACAGCTCTTCCTGGGCTACCTGGAGCGAGGAGGTTTCGCAGCTCTTAAAATATTCAATGATCTCATCCTGGTCGTCTTCATCCAGCATCTCATCGATGGCATAATCGAGGTTGAGCTTGGTACCGCTGGCTGCAATGGTTTCCATTTCTTCCAGCATTTCGTCCATTCTCCAACCTTTATTCTTGGCGATTGTTTCCAGGGACACTTTTTTATCAGTATTCTGGATAATATATACTTTACTGCCACTTTTATTGACCACACTCTTCATCACAAAATCATCAGGCCGGTCAATATTATTTTCTTCTACGTACCGCTGGATCAATTCGACAAAAGGCTTGCCGTATTTAATGGCTTTGCCCTTGCTCACTCCCTGGCATTTTTCCAATCCTTCCATGGTGATGGGATAGAAAGTAGCCATATCCTGCAAAGATGATTCGAGGAAGATGACAAAAGGCGGAAGATTTTTCTTCTTCGCTTCTTTTTGCCGAAGCTCCATCAGCATTTCAATCAACTTCTCATCTAATGCAGCACCGCCTGTCGTTACCGTTGTTTCTTCATCATCCGCATTGGCATCATCATACAATTTATTCAATACGATCTGGAAAGATTTTGGTTTCTTCAGAAAGACTTCTGCTTTTTTGGTAAACTTCAATACGCCATACTCTTCTATATCTTTTGTCAGCAACCCTTCTAATATCAGCTGCCGCAACAAGGAGTTCCAGAAATGATTGTCCCGGTCGTTGCCGCTGGCAAAAGCATCCAGCCCATCATGCCGGAACATCTGTATCTGCGGGGTTAGTTTACCGCTGATGATTTGTACCACGTAATCAGTAGCAAAACGTTCATCCAGCGCCTTGATCGCTTTTAAAGCAATGACCACTTCATCTTTGGCTTCTACTCTTTCCTTCGGATGTTTACAATTATCGCATTGTCCACAATTCTCTTTTTCATACTCTTCACCAAAGTAGCTCATCAGTATTTTTCTGCGGCAAACACCCGTTTCTGCAAAAGCTACGGTCTCATTGATTAGCTGTGCGCCCACTTCTCTTTCACTCAGCGGCTTATCCCGCATCAGGTGTTCGAGTTTGCTTACATCCTTATGCGAATAATACAATACACATTTTCCTTCCAGCCCGTCACGACCGGCCCGGCCGGTTTCCTGGTAATAATTCTCAATAGACTTGGGAATATTATAATGGATAACAAAACGTATATCCGGTTTGTCAATACCCATTCCAAATGCAATGGTAGCACAGATCACCTGTACGTCTTCCCCAAGAAACTGGTCCTGTCTTTCTGAACGAAGTTTACTATCCAGTCCTGCATGATAGGCCACGGCTTTAATACCATTAGCATTTAAAATATCGGCCAGCTCTTCTGTTGTTTTGCGGTTAAGGGTATAAATAATGCCGCTTTTCTTCTTCATGCTTTTTATAAAGCGGACAATATGTTCGTCGGTCTGTGCCTTTTTTATCTTGGGCAATACTTCGTAATAAAGATTGGCCCGGTTAAAGGAAGAGATAAAAATATTAGGCTCCCGCAGGTCAAGGTTCTTTACAATATCGCTTTGTACCTTAGGCGTAGCAGTGGCCGTTAATGCGATCACCGGTGCGTCGGGATTAATTTGTATCATCATTTCCCGCAGGCGGCGATACTCCGGGCGGAAATCATGTCCCCATTCAGATATACAGTGAGCCTCATCCACTGCAAAGAAGGATATTTTAAGGTCGGCGAAAAATTCCAGGTTTTCCTGTTTGGTCATAGTCTCCGGCGCTATGTAGAGCATTTTTGTTTTGCCCGCCAACAGATCATCATGCACCTCTTTGATCTCTTTTTTATTCAGTGTAGAATTGAGAAAGTGGGCCACTTCATCATTGCTGCTATAGCCCCTTACAAGATCTACCTGGTTCTTCATCAGTGCAATCAGGGGGGAGACGATTAGAGCGACCCCTTCGCTGACCATGGCGGGTAACTGGTAACACAAACTTTTGCCACCACCAGTTGGCATGATCACAAAAGTATCGTGCCCCGCTAACAGGGACTCGATGGCCTTTTCCTGTGTGCCCTTGAATTTATCGAACCCAAAATATTCCTGAAGTGCCTTGTGCAGATCGAATTTTTTTTTGGCAGGTGCTGTTTCCTTAACTTTTACTGTCTTACCACCGGCAGGCTGAACCTTTTTAGCGGCCGGTTTCTTTGCTGTTGATGTTCCCATTACGCTTTAATTTCCACCGTCCCGGTAACTCCCGGAACTACTAATGCAGATTTATTTAAGATACTCATTTTTAACCGACCATTGTCTCTTGTGTAAGCATATTTTTACACAAAACGGGTAATCGTCCGACAAATAGGTGTTTTTCCGGTCTTAATCGTCAGGGGGTCAGTGGTTTGATTAAAACCTGGCCGCTTTTGCGGGGTCGCACAACCTCATTCCCTCTGTAAGACGGTCCGCTCTGCTACATTAACCATAGATGCAGGGATCGGAGGAAGGCGAATTTACAACTGTTTCGGGGTCCGGTAAAGGCAGAAAGCGTTAAAATTGAAGTGCCAAGATTGCATAACGGTGACTTCATACCAAATCCTCTAATTTTGCGGCCATTATCCGCTACTATTTCTTTTGAAAAGGGATAATGTCAATCTCAACCATGTCCATTTCTATCCAACAAGTTGCACTGCGGACCATTGAACTGGAGGCCCGGTCTATTGCCGGCCTGGCTGCATTTATTAATGCCGATTTCGAAAAAGCGATTACTGCTATTGCCGCCAGCAAAGGCCGTGTGGTCGTAAGTGGTATTGGCAAAAGTGCGGTCATTGCACAAAAGATCGTGGCCACTTTTAATTCCACGGGCACCCCTTCTATTTTTATGCATGCCGCTGATGCTATTCATGGTGACCTGGGTATTGTACAGCAGGAGGACGTGGTCATTATTATCAGCAAAAGCGGGGAAAGCCCCGAGATAAAAGTGCTGGTGTCGCTGATCCGGAATTTTGGGAATATTCTGATCGGGATGGTGGGTAGCACCGGGTCTTATCTCGCCAAAAATTCTACGATCATTTTAAATACCTCGGTAGAACAGGAAGCCTGCCCGAATAACCTGGCGCCCACCAGCAGCACCACCGCGCAAATGGTAATGGGTGATGCGCTGGCTGTTTGCCTGATGGAGCTAAAGGGTTTTCAGCCGGATGACTTCGCCAAATTTCATCCCGGTGGAATGCTCGGCAAGAAACTTTACCTGCGGGTGGTGGATCTTTATATAAACAATGAAAAACCAAAAGTGCTGCCGGGTCAGTCCTTAAAAGAAGTGATTGTAGAGATAACAGCCAAGCGCCTGGGTATAACCGCCGTAGTGGATGCGGACGATCATTTGCTCGGCATTATTACTGACGGCGACTTGCGGCGAATGCTGGAAAAAACCACGGCCATTGATACAATAAAGGCTGGTGATATCATGACAACTGATCCAAAAACAATTGGTCCGGATGAACTGGCGGTAGATGCGCTGGACCTGCTTCGAAAAAAAGAAATATCACAATTAGCAGTAATTGAAAACGGAAAATACAGGGGTATTATACATTTGCATGATTTGATAAGAGAGGGTTTAATTTAAACGGACTACACCTTAAAGAGGTGTAAAAAATAAGAAAAGATTTTTTAAACAATTGTAAAACAAAGTCCTCTTTAGGGGATTATCGGTATGAACAAACATCACTACGTAGCAATAATGGCCGGAGGTATAGGAAGTCGTTTCTGGCCGATGAGCCGCACCGATTTTCCCAAACAGTTCCTGGATATTCTGGGAACCGGGAAAACGCTGATACAACAAACCTACGCCCGTTATACCAAGCTGATCCCTTCGGATAATATTTATGTAGTAACCGCACAGGAATATGTTTCGATTGTAAAAAAACAATTACCCGAGCTTCCCGAAGAGAATATACTCGCCGAGCCTTCCCGGAAAAATACAGCTCCCTGTATTGCCTATATCGCTTTTAAGCTATTGAAAAAAGATCCGAAAGCACTGATGATCGCGGCACCTGCTGATAATCTCATATTAGAAACAGACGAATTTATCAAGACGGCCAAAAAAGCACTGGACTTTGTTGATCATATCAATGCCCTGGTTACAATCGGCGTAAAACCTACCTATCCCAATACTGGCTACGGTTATATCCAGCATGAAACAACAGCCGTGGCTCCTGATGTTTTTAAAGTAAAAACCTTTACGGAGAAGCCGAATGTAGAACTGGCAAAGACCTTTATCAGTAGTGGGGACTTTTTATGGAATGCCGGCATCTTTACCTGGAAAGTGAAAAATGTACTGGCGGCTTTTGAAAAACACCTGCCTGAGATTTATGATGTATTTGCGGCTGAGAAAGATAAATTCAATACTCAGGAAGAACAGGCGGCAATAGAGACTATCTATCCACAGTGTACCAATATTTCGGTAGACTTTGGTGTAATGGAAAAAGCAGATAATGTTTACCTGATCCCTGCCTCATTCGGCTGGAGTGACCTGGGAACCTGGAACAGTGCCTGGGAAAACAAAGACAAGGATTATTTTGGAAATGCCGTAGTGGGCAAAAAAGTAATGGCGGTAGATGCCCGTAATTGCATCGTACATGTTCCGGATAATAAACTCGTGTTGCTACAAGGGTTGGATGAGTTTATTGTTGTAGACACCAAAGATGTACTGCTGATCTGCAAAAAAGATAAAGAGCAGGAGATTAAAGAATATGTAGCTGAAGTAAAACGGAATATGGGAGATAAATATTTGTAAAACAGTTATGCTTAAAAAACTCCGAACTGTTATTTATCATGTAGCAGATCTGCCGGCCGCCAAAGATTGGTATATCAAAGCAACCGGCATTCAACCTTATTTTGATGAACCCTTTTATGTGGGTTTTGATATCAATGGTTGCGAGTTGGGGCTTGACCCCTCAATGGAAAATATTGCTCCCGGAAATCATACCGAATCATATTGGGCAGTAGAAAGTGCCCGGGAGGCTGCTAATAAGTTCATCAGTCTCGGCGCTAGTCTGGTCCAGGATGTTACCAATGTCGGAGGCTCGATACATGTCGCCTTTGTTGCCGACCCCTTTGGTAACCATATTGGCTTTATTGAAGGCGTATAGCCCCCACAAATACCACTAAGTGGTACTTGTTTTTACTAAGACCTTGTTTATTTTTACGCTGCACTGCCAGGTGCAAGATAAATTTGTTATGACCCCATTTCCTGCAAATAATATTCTCTTTCTCGATATAGAAACAGTTCCGCAGTTTCCGGAATACGATCAGCTGCCGGATGACTGGAAAAAGTTGTGGGATACCAAATCGAATACATTGGCGAAATATCATGAAGGACAGACCAATGAATCCCTTTATCCCCGCGCCGGTATCTATGCAGAGTTTGGAAAAATTGTTTGTATCAGTTGTGGTGTATTACACGGAAATCGTGAACAACGAAAGATTATTCTTAAAAGCTTCGCTGGTGATGAAGAGTGTATATTGTTAGAGCAGTTTAGCGGCATGCTGAACAAGTGGGCCGCCGGTGAACAAAAATTTCTATGTGGTCACAACGGAAAAGAATTTGACTTTCCCTATCTCTGCCGCCGGATGATCATTAATGACCTGCCCATTCCTCCTTTGTTGAATATCTCCGGTAAAAAGCCCTGGGAAGTCAATCATTTTGATACACTTGAACTTTGGAAATTTGGCGATTTTAAAAGTTTTACTTCTTTAAACCTCCTGGCACATACTCTCGGTATTGCCACGCCGAAAGATGATATTGACGGGAGCATGGTCTGGGAAGTCTATTGGAAAGAAAAAAATTTACCCCGAATTGTTACTTATTGCCAGAAAGATGTGGTGACAGTTGCGCAGATCCTTTTACGGATGAACGGGGAGCCACTGATCAGGAAAGAGAACATAGAAATCAAAAGTTAAGAAAGGATAGAACTGTATTATACCCGCTCCTTTTAATCATTTTTCAAAAACACAGCTGTTCTATATCTTTAGGGAATATCTCTTTCACCTATAATTTTTCATGCATGGAAAGAACAAACTACTCCTCCGGAGCTAAATGGGAAGATATTGTTGGCTACAGCCGGGCGGTAAAAGTTGGAAACATCATTGAAGTAACAGGAACCGTGGCTGTTGATGAAAATGGTTTGCTGGTTGGACCCGATGATGCCTATGCCCAAACCAGGTATATTATTGAGAAAATTGAAACAGTATTGAAACAGGCCGGTGCCTCTTTAACTGATATTGTAAGAACAAGAATGTTTGTTACCGATATTTCACGCTGGGAAGAATATGGTAAAGCGCATGGTGAATTTTTTTCTGTCATTAAACCCTGCACCTCCCTGATCGAAGTAAAAGGATTGATTGCCCCGGAATATTTAATTGAAATAGAAGCAACGGCTATAATAATTTAATCTCAAAACACTGCACCAATGAAAATAATTACATTGTCACTATTAGTTATTGCAACCCTTCTTAACAGTTGTGGTAATAATGATAAAAAAGCAACAGTTGTTGCAAAAAATCCTGATGTAAAAATCGATTCTTCGTTAGTAACCGACAGTAGTTGGGGGTTGATAAAAAAGGGCACCGATATAACCGGCCTACAGGCGATTTACGGTGCAGCTAATGTAATGGATGAAAGGATTTGCGGGCCCGAATGTGCTGATAGTATTGATGTCACAAGGATCTATCCTGAACAACCCAACCAGTTCATTGTTTACTGGAAAGACAACCAGTTTCATAAAACGATTGCTTTTATCGAAACCTATTTGCCCGATGGACCCTACCATAGTGACAAGGGACTTAAAATTGGTTCTACTCTGGAAGAATTATTAAAAATAAACGGGAAACAAATCATCTTCTCCGGCTTTGACTGGGATTATGGAGGTTCTATTCTGGACTATGGTATGGGTGCGTTACAAAATTCTCCCTTGGGCTTCCGTCTTGCTATAGATGAAGATGGTGGAACATCGCTTTCGGGCGATGAAGAGTTCAACACAGATATGACAGAAGTAAAAAAGAACATGACAAAAATAAAAATATCGACCCTTAAACTTTCGTTTTCCAAAGACCAATAGATGAACATCGAATCCCTTCATGCGTACTGTTTGAGCAAACCGGGTGCTGAAGAAACCCTGCCCTTTGGGCCGGACACCGTCGTTTATAAAGTGGGTGGTAAGGCCTTTTTGTTAACGGGGTTAGATAGTGAGCATCTCCGTTTCAACGTAAAATGCAATCCAGAGGAAGCTGTGGAGTTGCGGGAAGAGTTTTCCTGTGTATTACCCGGGTATCACATGAATAAAAAACACTGGAACACTATCCTGGTAGATGGTTCGGTTTCAACGCAGCAATTGAAAGACTGGATCGATCATTCTTATGACCTTGTTTCCCAGAAGCTCCCAAAGAAGAGATAAGTACCGGCATCTTTAAGAATATTTTACAGCCCGCCATTTCACCAGCCCTTTTGTTTACTCTACTTTTGCATGGTTAAAAACTACCAGATGAAAAATATTTTAGTTGTACTGACCGCCAGTTGCTTGACACTTATTGTCTCTGCACAGACGACCTATAAAATGACGCTTGGTGAAGAAATAAAGCTAAAGAAAGGAACCGCTGACCTTGATATTATAACCGCTGATAATACAGGTCTTTATTTTACCGAGCAGCGCAGGGCTAAGTCATTATTTTCCATCGGCGCACCGCCTTCCTCCTATAAGCTATATAAGATGGACAAGAATTTCGGGGATGTTTTTGACAAAGAATATAAAAAAGAGCTGAAGGGGCTTGCCTTCCAGAGTTTTCAAACCCTGGGCAGCGATCTCTATCTTTTTACGACCGACTATGAAAGAAAAGAAAAGCTCTTTAATGTGTACGGGGCCAAAGTGGACAAAAACAGCGGTGAGCTTATGGGTAATTTTGCCGAACTGGGTAGCTATACCCTGGAAAACAAACGGGATGATTATGAAATGAAAGTGTCGCCTGTTCGTAACGGGGAGGCTTTTTTGATGGTCAGTAACATTTCTGCTACAGACAGAGTTTCATTGGGTGTAAGCATATTAAACAAAAGTTTGAAAAAAATAGAAAGTACCGTTATCAATCTTTCTTTTCAACCAAGCCTGTACCAGCTGGCCGACGTTCAGTTGACCAAAAACAATAAGATCGTGTTATTGGGTAAAGAGTTTGAAGAAACCCCAATAGGGAAAAAGAAAAGAAAGCGGCTGGTATTTAAACAATACGTGATGTCCGTTTATGACGTGGACGGTAAAAAACTGAGCGATATAAAACTGGATGCCGACGACCGCTATGTAATCAGTGGTAAACTAATCGAACAAACTAGCGGGGAGTTATTGCTGGCGGGCTTCTATAGTAATGCCGCCAAAAAAGAAGATATCAGTGGTTTCTATATCAATAAAGTGGATGCAGAAAAAGGCAAGTTGCTACTCAGCTCTTACAAGGAGATCAACCCGTCCATGCTGGGCAAGGGTTATGAAGATGCGGCTGACGAAGACGAGGAAATGAAAAGCAGTAAAAAAGCGGCTAAAAAAGCTCAGGATGATGACGAGGAAGAAGAGTTCCCCAACAGCTTTATCATTAAGTCCGTGGACATTAACCCAGCCGATAATTCGATAATTATTACCAGCGAGGTTTCTAAATATTCCTACTATACTTTTACTTCTTCGAATTACAATGCTTCGACCCGAAACTGGACCTATACCACCACCTATGTACATCGCTTTACCAACCAGGATATCCTGGTGATCAATGCCGACCAGGGCGGCAATATTAAATGGTTGAATGCCTTACCCAAATCACAGTTGGAAGAAGTGCGTACAACCAACAATGGTATCGGTGGTTGGGGCTTTGGTTATGACAGGGGGAGCTATTTTGCGGCCAGCGGGGGAATGCCTTTTTATTCTTCATATAAAAGTTTGATCAACAATAATAACCTCATCCTGCTTATGAACGATCATACCAGTAATAATGTGAACGCCGAATACGGTGACCGGGTAAAAACGGTTTCCAATTTCAGGAAGCGGAGCAATGCCTATGGTATAACTATTAATCTTGCAACAGGCAAAATGACAAGAAAGATCATTACTTCCAACAACGAAGAAACAATACTTATGCCCCGTCATGCTTTTGTGGTAAAAAATGAAATTTTTATTCCTTCCTGGCGGCAGCATATGATGGCGAAGACAGAACTGCGATTTGCTAAAATCGTGGTGAAGTAATTAATTGTCAGGAAAAGCAGAACTTAGCGCAGCTTCTTAGTATTAAGAAGCTTTTTTTTACTTCAACTAACTTGTTTTGCAGATTCATTCCAAACTCCCCAATGTCGGCACCACCATCTTCGCGGTGATGAGCGGGCTCGCGACAGAATATAATGCGGTTAACCTTGGCCAGGGTTTTCCTGATTTCCCAATGGATCATGAATTGACCGCCCTGGTCAATAAGGCCATGAAGGATAATTTCAACCAGTATTCACCCATGCCTGGCTGGATGCCCTTGAGAGAGGCCATTGCAGAAAAAGTAGCGTTCTTGTATCAAGCTAAGATCAATCCTGATACAGAGATCACGATCACTCCTGGTGGAACTTACGCAATTTATTCTGCGCTTACGGCGATCCTGCATCCGGGTGATGAAGTGATTGTTTTTGAACCGGGTTACGATAGCTATATTCCGAACATAGAGATCAATGGTGCCAAAGCGGTCACCATTAATTTAACTTATCCCGGTTATCATATTGACTGGGCAGTGGTAAAAAATACCATTACAGAAAAAACAAAAGCAATTATCATCAACTCTCCGCATAACCCCACGGGTGCTGTAATCAGTGAGAATGATATTAGAGAATTGCGAAAGCTGGTAAGTGGTACCAATATCTTTATTATCAGCGATGAAGTGTATGAGCACCTGATATTCGATAATATTCCGCACCAGAGTATGCTCCGTTACCCTGATCTGCTGGAAAGAAGCTTTGTTTGTTTCTCTTTTGGCAAAACCTATAATTGCACCGGCTGGAAAATTGGCTACTGTGTTGCGCCGGCTGCATTCACAAAAGAGTTCAGGAAGGTGCACCAGTTCAATTGCTTTAGTTGTCACACGCCCTCACAAGTGGGTTTGGCTGCGTTTATAAAAAATAAAGAAGCCTATTTATCGCTGCCAGCCATCATGCAGGAGAAGCGGGATTATTTTAAACTGCTGATGCAACAAACAAGATTTACTTTACAAGAATCCTATGGCAGTTACTTTATTTGCGGCAGTTATGAAAGAATAAGCAATGAGGCGGATAAAGAGCTCGCCATCCGGTTGACCAAAGAAATCGGGGTAGCAACGATACCGGTTTCTGCTTTTTATCAAAACGGAAAGGATGACAAAGTGCTGCGGTTTTGTTTTTCAAAGAATAAAGAAACGCTGGAGAGGGCGGTCGAAAAACTTACCAAAGCCTGATGTCAATTGACGCCAGATATAAAGGAATCTTCTATATGCTGCTCGCGGCTCTCGGCTTTTCATTAATGGGTGGAGCAGCTAAATTGTTGAAAGGAAGTTTTGGAGCGGGGCAACTGGTATTCTGGAGAAATGCGGTTGGGCTACTCGTGCTGATCGCCGGTTTTATTATTAAGCCTCCGGTGAACAAAGGCGGTAAATTTCATCTACTACTATTTAGGGGGATGATGGGAACAACCGCTTTGTATACACTATTGTATTGCATTCTTCATTTGCCACTCGGCACGGCAATGACCTATAATCTTACCTCTGCATTGTTTATTGCGGTGTTCTCCTTTTTATTGTTCAGGGAATACCATGGGCGGATCGTATTACTGGCTGTGCTGCTTGGTTTCGCAGGCATGTTGCTGATCTACAGACCCGCTATGCATTATCCCTGGTTCTATCATTTGGCCGGGTTGATATCTGGCATTACTTCCGCACTGGCCTATATCACCGTCAACAGGCTGGCGGGTTATTATGATGCAAGAATCATCGTGTTGGCATTTATCGGAACAGGCTTTTTGGTTCCAACAATCCTTATGCTTGTTCGTTATTTTGGTCATTTGCCGGTAGATGATGTTTTCTTTATCGCCTGGCGATGGCCCGTTGGCATTGAATGGTTCTATGTATTATGGCTTGGCCTCGCAGCTTTGTTTGGTCAGTACTTCGTAACAAAAGCCTATGGTGCTGACAAGGCCGGTATTGTTTCCGCTATAGGTTATGCTAATATTATCTTTTCGGTATTTATCGGTATGGCGCTGGGAGATGCGTTCCCGGACTGGATGTCAACAGTAGGTATTCTTTGTATCATTGGCAGCGGTGTTATTATTTCCCTGGTGAAAAAAAGAAGCCCCGCAAATAAGAGCTCTTGACAGAAATCACCCCGTACCAGTTACTTAATTCTGCGCCACTCTAAAAAAGCCAATAGTCCAATAAATAAAACCTCTGCTATTAAATAGATAATTCCATAAATCGTAGCCGTTCTAAAAAAATAAACCACAAGACAGGAAACAAGCAGGACATAGGCAAAATTGGCAATCACTAAAATATAAATCAATTGCTTCGGGTTGGATTTTCTCCTTGCCATACTGATCGAATACGAGGAATATAGCAGGGTGATTATTGCCTGTGTCATTAATAAATTTTCCGGCAGATTAAAAACAGGAGACAGTCGTGAACTGAATAATAATATAATTACTCCGGCAAGAAGAGCAGCGATCCCGTCAATCCAAAGAAGTTGTTTTAAAGAAAATATTTTTTTCATCTCCTGTGCCTTTCTTGTACAATCAGTATTAATGCGTTAGACCAACGACAGCTAAGTTAAGCAGCCCAAAACTATTCTCTCCACAGAAAAATTAGTTTAGAAAAGTTGGAAGTATACTATCTTATCGTATATTTACGATATAAGATTTAAAAAATGGCATTTCATAAGAAAGAAGCATTCACTCAAAAAGAGCAGGACCTGGCAAATTTTGCCAAGGCCATGTCGCACCCCGCCCGTATAGCCATCCTGAAGGTGCTGGCACAAAGAAATGAATGTATCTGCGGTGAAATAGTAGCGCTATTACCCCTAGCACAAAGTACCGTCAGTCAACACCTGAAAGAATTAAAAACTGCCGGACTGGTGGATGGTTCTGTTGATGGGCCGCGCAGTTGCTACTGTATCAACTGGAAAGCCTTTGAAAAATTCAACAGTGAGTTCAATTTTCTATTTACTAACCTGAAAGTGAAAAACGAGAAAGCTTGTTGCTGATAAATTTTTAACCATAAAAAGTATAACCATGAACAACGATTCTTCCATTAAACAGGTTGTAAAAGAAAAGTACAGCCAAATTGCAAACCAGCCCAAAGACCAGAACGCAGCCTCCTGTTGTGGGGCCACGTCATCTTTCTCTGGTACCGACATGTATAATATTATGGCCGATGATTATACACAGCTCGAAGGGTATAACCCCGATGCCGACCTGGGATTAGGCTGTGGCCTGCCCACCGAGTTTGCCAAAATAAAAGAAGGCGATACGGTGATCGACCTTGGTAGCGGCGCCGGTAACGATGCTTTTGTAGCCCGCAAACTTACCGGCGAGGGGGGAAAGGTGATCGGTATTGATTTTACCGATGCTATGATCGTCCGTGCAAAAGAGAATGCAGAAAAACTGGGTTTGAATAATGTAGAATTCCGGCAGGGAGATATTGAAGATATGCCCGTAACCGCCAACAAGGCAGATGTGATCGTAAGTAATTGCGTATTGAATTTGGTTCCCAATAAACATAAAGTTTTTGGCGAAGTGTTTCGTGTACTGAAACCAGGTGGTCATTTCTCTATTTCCGATATCGTGCTCGAAGGTGAATTACCAGCAAAATGGAAAGAGATAACTGAGCTATATGCCGGCTGTGTTTCAGGTGCTATCCAGAAAAGTGATTATTTGAACATTATTGAAGAAGCCGGGTTTAAAAAGATAAAACCATTGTTATACCCGATGAGGTTTTAGCAAGCTACCTTTCTGTAAAAGAGATTGACGAGTATAAAAAGGGAACAACAAGAATTACCAGCATTACGGTGTATGCAGAAAAGCCGGCAAAAGATGAGCGCAATTGTTGTGAGCCGGGTAGTGGCTGCTGTTAAACTGTCTCATGTTGTTAACCATAAAAAGTATAGCCATAAACACAAAAATTCAGACGGATCTAACTTGTTGCGGAAACGACGGCAGTATTGGGTGTTGTTAAAAACAAACGGGTCTCACCATGGCGAGACCCATTATCTTTACAGGTATGCCAAAGAAAATTCTGTTTGTTTGTGTGGAGAATAGTAATCGCTCCCAGATGAGCCAGGCTTTTGCCAAAATGCTGGGCGGCACGGCAGTAAAAGCATACAGTGCCGGTTCCAACCCCTCAGGCAGGGTCAATCAAAAAGCAGTTGTTGCCATGAAAGAACTGGGGTATGATCTGAAAACGCACCGGTCCAAATCACTGGATCAGGTAAAAGAATATGGCCCTTTTGATGCGGTTGTGACCATGGGATGCGGGGATGCTTGTCCCTGGATGCCTGCCAAACAATTTATTGACTGGGAAATACCCGACCCCAGGGAAATGGCTGAAGCAGAGTTCAGGGTAGTTCGGGATCTAATAAAAGAAAAGGTCGCTGGTTTATTGTCTTCACTCGAAGTAGCTGGTCATTAATAACACCCTGCCCTGCTTGTTTTCATTGCTGTTATTCGTGGTAAAAAAACTTACTTTGCGGAAACTATTCCGGCTTGAACACTCCTTTTCTTCCAGACCGCATTTATAAATTGCTCTTCGCTTTAATTGGCCTGGTATATATCATCGGTCTTTTTGTACCGTTGATGGACAATGATTCAGCTCATCATGCCAATATTGCCCTGCATATGTACCTGACCGGTGATTATGTATCGCTGGTAGATCATGCAGGTAATTACCTCGACAAACCACATTTACATTTCTGGTTATCCGCTTTTAGTTATAAACTTTTTGGGGTTACATCCTTTGCGTATAAGTTTCCTTCCTTCTTGTTTACTATTCTTGGAACCTATTCCACTTACCAGCTCGGTAAAGCTTTGTACAATACGGAAGTGGGCAAACTGTCTGCCTTGATTGCTTCATCATCTTTTGCCTATATGCTGGCCAATAATGATGTGCGGATGGATGCGATCCTCACAGCCTGTATCGCATTTTCTGTCTGCCAACTGGTGCTGTTTATTCAACATAAAAAAATAGTCAATATCGCTGGTGCCGCCGCAGGATTAGCGCTGGGCTTTTGCACCAAAGGTCACATTGCAGTGTTCCTGCCAGCCATGGCCGCCTTATTCTATATTCTCTACCGAAAGGAATGGAACTTATTTCTCAACTGGAAATGGTTACTGTTACTTGTCCTGTTTGCACTGTTTATTTCGCCAGTGGTATATTGCTATTACCTGCAATATAACCTGCATCCGGAAATAGTAGTGCGGGGTAAGGACCATATCAACGGGGTAAAATTTATTTTACTTAACCAGAGTGTAGAAAGGTTCAGCGGTGGTATGGGCAGCGATGGCAAACATGATTATTTCTTTTTCCTGCATTCTTTTCTATGGGCATTTGGACCCTGGAGTATACTGGCTTATACAGCTTTGGCTGGTAAACTCAAAAACTTAGCCCAACGGAAAAGCGAATGGCTTACCAGCGGGGTTTTTATCATTATGGTGCTGATCGTTTCCTTTTCAGGTTTTAAGTTACCTCATTACCTGAATATTGTTTTCCCAACCACGGCAGTAATGACAGCCGCCTTTATCATCAACCGGCAAACAGGACCGAAATGGCCCAGGCGTATTTTTGTTATTCAATTGGTTCTTATCGGGCTTCTTTTACTTGTAGTAACCACTATAAACTCCTGGGCGTTTCCGGTAAATAATATGTGGGTTATTGCTGCTGTTGTTTTATTGCTGGCTATCGTACTCTATTTTATAAAAAGTGCCGCGTATAACCATTTACAAAAAGCTGTCGCTGCATCGGTGGCCACCATGGTCCTTTGTTTCTTTTTACTAAATAGTAATTTTTATCCAAAGCTTTTGACTTACCAGGGTGGTAATAAACTTGCTATTGGAACAAAAGGAGCAATTAAACCGCAGGATGTATATTTCTGGAAAGAAATGCAAAGCTCTTCCTTCAGCTTTTATACTGCTTCAGTTCGCCAGCAATTTGCTAACACTGTTTTACAACCAGGTAAGACAAGCTGGTTGTTATATGATATTACTATGGAAAAAGAAATCCTGGATGCGGGTTACCAACTTTCCCACCCGGTTGAGACATTAGATTATGAGATAACCAAGCTCGATATAAAATTTTTGAATCCCGAGAAGAGAGAGAAACAATGTACCAGAATGGTATTGGCGCAGATCAGCAAGTAATTACAAACCAGCCGCCTTACTGATTTCCAACATCCGTTCAATTGGTTTCTTCGCCGCTAAGCGCAAGTCTTCCTCCATTTCGATTGCCGGAGTTTCATACTGCATGCAGAGATAAATTTTTTCAAGTGTATTTCTTTTCATGTGCGGGCAGTCATTACAAGCGCAGCTATTATTCGGTGGTCCGGGAATAAACGTTTTACCCGGCGATGCCTTCATCATCTGGTGCAGGATACCGGTCTCTGTGGCCACGATATACTCCTGTGCGGAATCCGTTTGTGAATATTTCAATAACCCTGTAGTGGAGCCAATATAATCTGCTATCCGTAATATTGCGTCTTCACATTCAGGATGAGCGATCAGTTTAGCTTTGGGGTGACGGACTTTTAGTTTGGTTATTTTTTCAAGGCTAAATATCTCGTGTACCATACAAGCTCCATTCCACAACAACATATTTCTTCCGGTTACTTTGTTGATATAAGCTCCCAGGTTCTTATCTGGCGCAAAAATAATTTTCTGTTCTTTCGGGAAACTTTCCACAATGATCCTGGCATTGCTACTCGTCACGATCACATCACTCAATGCTTTGATCCCTGCACTGCAGTTGATATAACTCACCACCACATGTTCAGGGTATTGCTCTTTGAATTTTTTGAAAAGGGGTGGTGGACAACTGTCGCTCAGAGAACAACCCGCTTTTAGATCGGGGATTACCACTTTTTTGCCGGGGTTGAGGATCTTTGCTGTTTCCGCCATGAAGTGTACCCCTGCAAAGACGATCATATCCGCTGTTGTCTTTTCGGCCTGTTGTGCCAGGCCAAGGCTATCCCCGATATAATCCGCCACATCCTGAATATCCGGCTCCTGGTAGTAGTGCGCCAACACTACGGCATTTTTTTCTTTCTTCAACCTCTCTATTTCGGCAAACAGGTCTAACGAGGGATCCAGGTTAATGTCGAGGAACCCTTTTTGTTCGACTTCCGTCATGGCAGCAGTAAGCGTGTTGTTGTTCATCACAAATCTTTTTTCGTTCCGATGGTTATCGAGACAGCAATATTGCAACAGTTCCCACAACTTTTCAAAACAAAATTTTTAAAAGCCTCTATTAATACAATAATAGTAATAATATATTTTTATAAAAAAGAGTTTATTATTATTACAGCTGTGGATTCGTGGAAAACCTTTTTTACAAAATTAGTTATTTACTGTAATACACATTTAAAACCGGGTAATTCACAAATAAACTACTTGCTGCTACTGGTTTCATGTAGTATATCCACATCAATGTGAAGAGCAGTCGCGGGATAACTTTTTGATACATTACAAAAATTACTCTGTGAATAAGGGTAGGATAATTGGTTCAGTACTTGCCCGGTTAACAAAATAATAATAATACACCCTAATTCATTTCCAATCATCCCGTTTCATATCCACGTTTCACATGGGGATATCCACAAATTTTTTAGTCCATTAACACCGGCGTGGGGAAAAAAAGTTGAGAGGGCTGCCACAGATTACACGGATTTAGCTAATTAATGGAAGTAAATAAATTGGTTAACCACAAATCAACGCAGATAAAAAATAAAGGTTGGCGACGAAAGCAAACAAAACCACACGAATTAATAGAATAAGTATCATTTAGTGGCAAAAAAAAGACGTAAGCAACTAGCCTGCCGCAGGCAGACAGGTCTGGGTTAATCCGCGTAATCTCTGGCTAAACTTCCTTTATTACCAGTGGAAATGCCCATAATAAAGAAAGCCCTAATTTTAAAGCCTTAAATAAACGCTGTATGAAATACCTGAAACACCTGTTCCTTATCCTTTGCCTGTCTATTGTATCGCTGGTAAAGGCTGAGGAAGGGATGTGGCTGCCCCTGCTTTTGGAGAAAATGAACGAGAAGCATATGAAAAGCCTGGGCATGAAGATGAGTGCCAAAGACATTTATAGTATCAATAGCGGTAGCCTGAAAGATGCTATTGTAAGTTTTAACGGTGGTTGTACCGGCGAGATCATTTCTTCCAAAGGATTAATATTAACGAATCACCACTGCGGGTTCGATGCCATTCAAAACCATTCCACCCTTGATCATAATTATATACGGGATGGTTTTTGGGCGGCTAATTACGGGCAGGAAATTCCAAACCAGGGAATGTTTGTTACGTTTATTGTGCGCATAGAAGATGTCAGTAAACAAACCCTAAACGGTGTTACGCCTTCTATGACAGAAAGTGAAAGACAATCCACGATCGATAAAAATATCAGCGAGATCAGAAAGACAGCAAAAAAGGAAACCTACCAGGATGGATTTGTCCGCGGTTTTTTTGAAGGCAATCAATATTATATGTTCATCACGGAAACTTTCCGGGATATCCGATTGGTGGGTGCTCCACCTTCTTCTATCGGTAATTTTGGAAAGGATACCGATAACTGGATGTGGCCCCGTCATACCGGTGATTTTTCCATGTTCCGCATTTATGCCGGCAAGGATAACAAACCCACCAATGCTTATTCAGCGGATAATATACCGTACACACCCAAACGATCGCTTTCGATCTCGCTGGATGGCGTTGCGGAAGGGGACTTCACCCTTGTTTTTGGCTTTCCCGGCAGAACGACACAGTATCTGCAGTCGGCGGCTGTAGAACAGATTATGACTGTGAACGATCCCGCCAAGATCGCTATCCGTGAAAAAGCGCTGAACGTGATTGATGGCTTTATGCGCAAAGACGAACAGATAAAAATACAATATGCCGCCAAATATGCCGGTATTCAAAACTCCTATAAGAAATGGCAGGGTGAGGTACTGGGACTGACAAGCACCAATGCCCTGAACAAAAAGAAAACGTACGAAGCAGAATTTCAGAAAAGAGTAAATGCCAATCCTCAATGGAAAGCGGCATACGGTAATTTACTGGGCGATCTTGAAGCAGCTTATGCGGAGATAAAACCATACGGATACGCACGGGATTACTATAATGAGATAGCGAGCAAAATAGAACTCCTCACCATGGGGGGCTGGATGAATTCTCTGGTAACGTCCTATGAAAAGGACGGGGAGAAGGGATATAATCAACGGCTTGAACAAGTAAAGTACCAGCTGGGAAGCTTATATGATGAGTACAACAGCACGGTCGACCAGAAATTGTATGAAGTGCTTATAAAGATGTACCTGGAAGACCAGGATGCAAAATACCAATCACCCCTTCTTCGAGATATCGCGGGTAAAAGAGGAAATGATTATGCAAAAATGGCAGCTGATCTTTTTGCAGAGGTTGACCTTGACAACAGGGAAGCCACCAAGGCAAGATTAGAAAAACCTGCAGCAGAGGTCGTGAACTATTATAAAAGCAATCCTGTTGTTTTATTATATAAGGATATGGTCAATAGTTACTCCACTACGGTTACAAAGAACCTGAATGATGTGCAGGCGAGGGTCAACAAGATGAACAGGAGCTATATGCAGGCGCAAATCGATGTGTTCAGGGAAAAAACATTTTACCCCGATGCCAACAGCACCCTGCGGGTAACCTATGGTAAAGTAAAGGGCTACAATCCCCGGGATGCAGTAAAATATGATCATTATACCTATCTCGATGGGGTGATGGATAAATACAAACCCGCCGACTACGAATTTGATGTGCCGGAAAAATTGCGGAGCCTGTACCAGGCAAAAGACTATGGTCAATATGGAGCTAACGGAAAAATGCCGGTTTGTTTTATCGCCATGAACCATACTACTGGAGGAAACTCGGGCAGTCCGGCCCTGGATGCTTATGGCAACCTTGTGGGCCTGAACTTTGACCGGGTCTGGGAGGGAACAATGAGTGATATTAATTATGACCCCTCTATTTGCCGCAATATCATGGTGGATATCCGCTATGTGCTTTTTGTGGTAGATAAATATGCCGGTGCCAGCCACCTGATCAAGGAAATGAAGCTGGTTCATCCTAAGAAGAAGTAAAAAGGAGATTAGTAATTGGAAATAAGGGAATTGGGCTAAAAAGACCCATCTGTGTCGAGCAGCATTAGGAGCCTGTGGGCAAAGCTATAGTGCCGGCATGCCTTATTCCCTAATAACTAATCCCCAATTCCTGAATTACTCACTTCTTTTCCCCAAAAGCCCTATTTTTGCCATCCTTAAAAAAGCAGGATTTACTATGTCTATTATTCAGGATATCAGAGATAAGTATGCAAAGGTGGCGGTTGTTGCTATTGCACTGGCGTTGATTGGTTTTATATTGACCGATTATTTTTCAGGCCGCGGTGGCGGTGGTGCCGGTGGCGGTACAAAGAACCTGGGAAGTGTAAACGGTACCAGTATAAAAGCGGATGTGTTTGCTCAAAAAGTAGCACAGGTAGAAGATCAGATGCGTCAGCAGGGTTACCCGGCCGGTATGGTCAACAGCCAGGCAGTGGAGCAGGTGTGGGGCCAGGAGGTCAGCAGGATATTATTGGATGATGAATTTGATAAACTGGGAATGAAGATCGGCAAAAAAGAACTCGGTGATATTCTATACGGACCGAATATGCCTGCTGATCTGAAACAACAGCTTACCGATGAGAATGGTTTTGACCCTGTACGGGCCAAGCAGAAGATCGACCAGATGCTGAAGGATAAAAAAACTACTCAGGAGCAAAAAGATAATTTTAATAATTATGTCGAACAATTAAAGCAACAGCGCTTATCAGAAAAATATGTTGCCTTGTTGAGCAATAGTGTCAACTTTCCCCGTTGGTATGTAGAAAAACAAAATGCAGACAACAGCCAGCTTGGAAAAATTTTCGTAGTACGGGAAGTGTATTCCAGCATTGCTGACAGCTCCGTAAAAATTGAGGACAAAGAGATCGCTGCATACATTAACAAAAACAAGGAAGATTACCAGCAGGAAGAAAGCCGTAACATTTCATATGTTACTTTCAATGCCTCTCCGACAGCCGGGGATTCTGCTGCTATAAAAACACAATTGCTGAACCTGAAAGCGGAATATGATAGCACCTCAGATGCGGTTGCGTTTTTGGCACGCAATGGTGTGACCAACTTTTTTGATGGTTATATAGGAACTTCTCAAATGCAGGTGGCTGCCAAAGACAGCATCCAGCGACTGGCCAGGAACCAGGTCTATGGTCCTTATCTTGATGGCGGCAGCTACGTAATGGCCAAGCTGATCGATACTAAAGTACTTCCTGATTCAGTAAAATGTCGTCACATCTTATTGGGTACACAGGATCGCAGTGGTAACGCCATCATGCCCGATTCCGTAGCCAAAGCTAAAGTTGACAGTATTGAAAGGGCGATAAAAGGCGGCGCCAACTTTGATACACTGGAAACAAAATATACTACTGACCAGGCCGCCCACGCTGATAAAGGTGTAATGACATTTTCTTCCGCAACGATACAGGGTGATGGATTTGCCAAAGAGTTCGGTCAATTTATTTTATTTGAAGGCAAGCCCGGTGATAAAAAAGTGATCAAGACCCAGTTTGGCTGGCATTATATAGAGATCCTTGCTTTTATCAAACCCGAAACAAGTTATAAAGTAGGTTACCTGGCACAGGAGATTCTCCCCAGCCCCGAAACCGACAGCAAGGCACAGGAAGAGGCTAACCAATTTGCTGCTGACAGCCGGGATGAAAAAGGCTTTGACGCCATTTTTGAAAAATCACAAAAACCAGCAAGCCGTGTAAAAGGAATCGGCCCCAATATCAAGCCGAATGATGCACAGGTACAGGGTATCGGTTACTCCAGATCACTGGTAAGAGCTATCTATGAAGCTAAAAGAGGCGAGGTGTTGAAACCGGTGCAGGTAGATGATAATTATGTAGTAGCAGTTGTTACCGCTGTATTTGAAGAAGGAACAAAAAGCCCCGCTGTTGCCCGCATGGAAGTAGAACCAGCATTGCGCAATAAAAAGAAAGCAGAAATGCTGAAACAAAAAATTGGAAAAGTGACCACCCTGGAAGCTGCAGCAGTAGCGCTGGGCGGTAAACAAATAGAACTGGTAGATAGTGTTCGCCTGAATTCAACTTCTACGCTGGGCTATGAACCAAAGATCAGCGGCGCTACATTTAACCCCGCCAACAAAGGGAAAGTGGTTGCTGAAGCAATTGAAGGACAAAGCGGAGTTTATGTAATGCGGGTAGAAGATGTTTCTGCTACGGCGGTTACAGGAGGAGATGTGGCCGAGCAGCGCAAGACCCTTTACCAGCAGACGAAGATGTACATTACCAATCCCCAATCGCCGGCCTACCCGGTCAATGGGTTGAAGAAGGCGGCTACGATCAAGGACAAGCGATCGAACGTCTATTAAATAGTTAGCAACCAAAACCAACTGTAACCCCGTACCGGCCCGCCTGGTACGGGGTTTGTTTTACGGATGTCGCAAACAAGAGGCGGTTGTTATCGTTATTTTTGTAGTGAAAAGTTTGCACAAAAGATTTCAAACCCTTCCCTGAAGGGGAATAGCGAGATTACAAAAACAGACTAATCGACAGGGGGCTAGAATGAACGAACCATTTATCAATAAAGTAGCAGAAAGCGGGTTGATCAGCATTGACCTGGAAACCTATTACCCCAAAGGAGAGACGGCCGTGTTTGACCTGAAAGATTTTTTGTTCATGGGTATGATCCTGAAAGAAAAAGATTTCCGGGAGGCATTAAAAAAGATCGACTGGGCTGTTTATCAAAATAAAAACATTGCCCTCACCTGTTCGGCCGACGCCATCATACCGGTATGGGCCTGGATGCTGGTGGTCACTTACCTGGAACCTGTAGCTGCCGCTATCGTCATGGGTGATGAAAAAGAATTACACAAAACATTATTCCTGAAAAATATTGGGGCGATCAACACAGAAGAGTTTGTTGATAAGAGAGTAGTGATAAAAGGTTGCGGCGAGATCCCCATTGGAGATTATGTGTATATGGAAATAACAAAACGCTTGCGCCCGGTTGCCAAAAGTATTATGTATGGTGAGCCTTGCAGTACGGTGCCGGTGTATAAGAAGAGAACCACCCATGCCCCTTAAAGGAGGTTTGCCGAACAAGGGATATCTTATATCAATTAGACTTTTAAAGTAAACTATTATAAAAGGGATTATCAAGAAGAATTTGCACACGGATGACACGGACTAAACGGATAAACACCAATTTTTCTGCTTAGCAGAAATCCAGGATTTTGATTTATCAAAATAATCCCCGCCTGAACGGAGGGGCAGGTGTGTTCATCTATCCAATCTGTGTGCAAAATGTATTTTTAATTTCTAATCGTTATTATTTTAAATAAAGAGCCGGCAATTTACATTTGCAGCCATCCCAATCAAAAGTAGAATTGTTGTTTGAATGAACCTTGCCGACCCCCTAAGGGGTTGTGGTTTTCAGAACCACCCCCGCCGTTTAAAAATAAACAGCATTATAACCGGGATTAATAACATTACACCTACGGTTACAAAAAATCCCAACCCATTCGAAGCAAAAGGAATTTTTTCAAAGTTCATTCCAAACACACCGCCAATAACAGTAGGAGGTGCCAACAGGCAGGTAACAATAGCCATCACCTTCATTACCTCGTTCATCTTCATGTTCATATTGTTCACATGCAGGTCTTGCAAGCTCACCATCACATCACGATAGTTTTCACTAAGGTCTGATGCCTGTATGATGTGGTCATATATATCTTTGTAATATTTAGTGTGCCGGTCTTCCAGTAGTTGACTTTCACTGCGCAAAAAACCATTCACCACTTCCCTTACCGGGGAGAAATTTCTTTTTAATACGATCAATTCTTTTCTCAACTGGGTGATGTGTGAAAGGGCATGAGAATTATTTCCCCTGGTTACCTCTTCTTCCACTATCTCAATATGATCACCCAATTTTTCCATGACTACAAAATAATGATCCACTATCAAATCGAGCAGTGAATAACACAAATAGTCTGCCGGCCTTTGTCTTATTTTACTATTAGCGGTCTTTAGTTTTTCCCGGAGGGAAGTAAACACATCCCGGTGGGCATCTTCCTGGAAACTGATAACAAGTTCTTTAGCCAGAATAATGCTGATCTGCTCCTGCTCCACCGCATTTTTTTCTTCGTTATAATAAAGCATGTTGAGCAGGCAAAAAATACTGTTTTCCGCTTCATCCAGTTTTGGCCGCTGGTTAATGCTCAGGATATCCTCCACGATCAGTGGGTGAATATCAAAATGGGCACAAACTGCTTCCACATCCGCCTTGCGAAGCCCGTCAATATTGATCCAGGAAGTGCGGCCACTATTCTTATATATATAACAATCCCCGAGAGATGACATTTTCCGTTCATCCATGGCTTCAGCATTGTAATCAAAAACGGTTACCACCACTTCTTTAGCTTCTTCCCGGTGGGGGATGATGGTAGGGTTGACCGACAAGATCTCCTTGGTCCGTTTGGTAGCAAAGAGTTTGGGCAGGTAGAGGTACTTTAGGTATTTGTCGGGGCGAAGTTTTTCCAGGTTCATAAAAGGAAAGTTAGCAAAAGTATTGCAGTAGCAATAAACCCGCCAGAACTTTGAGGGTCATAAAAGCCTAAAATAAGTAGCCATGAACCGGGGGCTGGAAATTTTCAGGGCTGTCAAGTCAGCTTTCCTGAAAATTTTTAGACCGAATGGCAGCTGTCATGATCTAAAAAAAAGGATACAGCTGAAAATAAAATTATCCCAGCTGGCATTGCTTTTTGTAGTCGCCGGCTCTACCCTCCAGGCACAGCATGTTCGTGTACGATTAAATTTTCCCGTAGAGATCAGCATGGGTGCACCTTCTCACCGGCTTTCTTCCGGCGTTATATGGATTGGACCAGAATGGCGTTGGAGCAGTGGACGATATGTATCAGTTCCCGGTTATTGGGCCCGCCCTGGCCGCTAAGGAGCAGTATGGGTACCTGGTTACTGGAAATACAGCCGCCGTGGTTACCGTTGGGTGCCCGGGCATTGGCGATAAACAGCCATCAATTTTTGGGTGATGTCATGCTTTTTTATATTGTAACCCTTTTATTAAGTGTTCAGTAAAGCATAGATATCAAGACTGATGAACTTCCCGTTTTTTATTTCACAGTCCTTCATGGTGCCTTCGAATGTAAAGTCCAGTTTATCCATCGCTTTTACAATTCTTATTTTCTGACTCCACGAGACCTTTAATTTTATGAATCCCAAGGTTAGTAAAAACCTAATCGCAAATAATTGGCATTACTTATTTCATGATGCCCATACCCCAGAAATCTAAAATTAATCAGCATCCTATTTCCGCTTTATTGTGTTCTTTGCTCAAACTGTTGAGTCCACCCTCTCCGTAAAATGTTTTGTTATCCAGCGAACAAACAGCCCACCAAATTCCCGTTTCATTTTTTTCCAGGTTGGTGAAGAATTCCATCTGGGCCTTTGTTGCTTCCAGTGTCTGGTAGCTTACCCCATAATATTTGATAATGTCGGGGTGAGAAAGCCCTTTGAAAACATTTTCAAGATCACTATCTGTAAATTGCCTGAGCAAAAGCCGTTCTGTTTGTATTACCGGAAATGTATTTGTCATATGTTTGGTTTATTAAAAAGCAAGGACAGGTTTCTCTATCCCTGCTATTTCCTATTTTCTTTTCTTCAAAAAATTCAATAGTTATGAATATAAAAGTACAATTTTACCTCATACACCAGTTTGTTCTGCTATGCTAAACTGTGAATAGCCAGCTGCTTCAACAATCTTTTTCGTAGGATCGGGTCTAAAAAGGGTAGTAAAAAGTATTATTTTATACTGATTTACAACAATACCACTATTTCTTTGTTCAGGAAGTTGAAACAATAAATCAACCATTTTATATAGATTAAAAATGAGTAACAATACACGCATGCCGCGGGGGGAAATAAAAAGAACGATAAAAAATTTTAAATGAAATGATTTATACCTTTTTAATCAATAACTATGCAATCTATTCTACTAATTTCTTTCGTTATGTTTTTTAAAACTACCCTGCTATTTGATTTCAATAAATCGGCAGACATAAGTAACTGGCGCATGACTGATGACGTGGTAATGGGTGGCCGATCAAATGGAAACTTCCAACTTACTGCCGAAGGCCATGGTCTTTTTAGCGGAGAAGTTTCTCTGGATAATAATGGTGGGTTTTCATCTGTTCGTTATTATTTCACACAAAAAGAAACTACGGAAAGCAACAGGTTTGTGATTCGGTTAAAAGGCGATGGCAAAGTTTATCAGTTTCGGGTAAAAGTAAAGTCAAATGATTATTATGATTATATAATATCCTTTGCCACTACCGGCGAATGGCAAACAGTTGAATTGCCATTTGATAAAATGATTGCTTCATTCAGAGGGCAACTGCTTAACCGTCCTCCTTTTCCCGGAAAATCTATGACAGAAATAGGTTTTTTGATCGGTAATAAGAAAGCAGAATCTTTTGCGCTGCAAATAGATGAAATTTCAATAAAATAATAAATAGCTCTATTGTCAATTACAGGTTGCTGTCATTTCCTTATGCTGTGGCAAGTGTGCTGAGTTTGCCAAAGCATCTCCACCCGTCATTTATATTTTAGGCTTTTATTTTTTGAAGGCTAACAAAGACTTCTTATTGCATGTGGTTGGTGAGGGGAAACACCAACGGTGTGATACATTTTTTGTGAACACCAACCAGGGCAAAATGGTGCGAACTAATGAAATATGTCTTAATGATGACCATCTAATAATTTCATTACGGCTTTGTGAAATTGGGCTGGATTTTGTATTGGCCCCCCATGGCTTACATTTGGAAGAATCACACAAATGGCATTGGGTATCAGGCCTGCCAGTTCCTCAAAATGTTCCCTTTTATAAAACTGTTCATACTGCCCGGCTGCAATTACTGTTGGGGCTTTGATGGTTTTTATTTCAGCAGGTATCAGGTTTGGCTCAGTGCTATACATTTTTCCAAGAGCAGCTCTAAACTTCAGAAAATCATCAGGTGTTGGAGAGAGTTTGTGATAATCCGCTCTAACTTTTGTCATAAACTTTGCTCCCGTAGCAGAATCCATCGGTTCTGATTTTTCTCCGGACTTCTTAAAATTTGTACCATAGGTAAACAATTTATCAATTCTGTCAGGATGCTTCATGGCCAGTACCAATCCAATTATACCCCCATCGCTCCAGCCTACAATAGAAACCTTTTGAAGATGAAGCTGATCCATCAATTGCAATACATCAGATGCCATTAGTTGGTAGCTGAAGGCCTGATCCGACATAGTACTACGACCATGTCCTCTATTATCCAATATAATCACCTGGTGTGTTTTGGATAGTAGTGGCACTTCATAACCCCACCAATCGGCGTTCCCAAATCCTCCATGAAGTAAAATAACCGGTTCTTTTCCTTGTTTATTAAATATGGCATAATACATATTTATATCATTCACCGGCAGAAACCCGATTTCATCTGCCGATGGCATTACGGGAATTTCTGGCAGCGTTTTCCAGATTGGCGGTGTTTTCTTAGATGCAACACAACCTTGCAACAATAAGACGACTAATACTATCATCCGTAGTTGTTTCATAAATATCTGTTTGAGTCTAACAAAACGCATTTAGCTATTTATTGGTTTGCGTAGATCGTTTTGCTTTATTGAAGTTAATGTATTAATTGCCGAACAACTCACAAGGCATATTCGTTTTAAAGTGCCATACCTTATTGCGGCATTTTCTCTTTAGTTCGTTTTGTACAAAGACAAAGGATGGTATATTTTAGGAACTTCCTCCATAGCGGAAGGATGTGTTTGTGATAAGTGAATTTGATCAAAACTTTGGAAGTCTTTAACACATGTGGTTGGTGGAAGAAAACACCAGGCGGAATCTTTTGCACTGCAAATAGATGTTTTTTTTATTAAAAAATAAATAGTGCTATTGTCAATTACAGTTTACCGGCATTTCCTTCTACCTGCAACGTAATAACAAGATGGAAGATTTCAGGTTATTTATTGGAACGATCCAATAATCGACGGTGATAATTTATCTGTCCGAGGTGATACATTAAATGGCCGGATAAATGCAACAAGAAAAGCTCATAAGTAATCGGTTCACCAAACACCTGTATAGGATATTCTTTTTCTAATTTATCCAATGTTAATTTATCCAGGCTTTGTTGTACCATCTTTATCACTTCTTCAATTTTTTTGATCAACACTTCCCTGGGAATGTTTTGGGCAGTAAACTCTTCAGGCCTGTTCCGTATATATCCCGTCTCGCCTATCGCCGCACCAATAAATGTATTCAGGTTACCGAGCAGGTGCAAACAAAGATTGCCGGCCGAATTAGAAATATTTTTTTCTGTTTTCCATACGATTGACTCGTCATTGTATAAAGCAATCTCCTCTTTCAGTTTAGTAAGATCCCTTGTAAATAACTGTTGAAGATTTTTGATCACCATAGGAATTTATTTTGATGTTGAACTAAAATAGTAAATGAAAGAAGGGAGGACTAAAAATTAATAAAGACTATTTACTCTACCTTTATTATCACTTTCCCCTTGTGCTTTCCTTCCCCAAAATGCTGAATAGCTTTTGGCACTTCGCTTAATGGATGAGGACCGTCAATTACCGGTTTTATTTTACCCGCTGCGTAAAGTTCATGTATATATGCCAAGTCCCGGTTGGACTTCAGGGCTACGATATGTAAACTCTTTTTACTGAATTTATTGATCCAGAATTTCACCAGTAAGGTCTGTAAAAGCCTGCCTGCATTACCACCCACCGTAACATACTTGCCATTTGCAGTAAGCGAACGCAGATAAGCGAAAGGAGAACGGGTCGTCTTAGCATCAATGACGAGGTCATATCGCTGTCCGTTCTTTGTAAAATCTTCTTTTTTATAATCAATGATATGATCAAAACCAAGCGAATTCATCATCTCCAGTTTATCACCGGTATCCACACCCGTTACTTCGGCATTAAATGTTTTTGCAATTTGCAAGCCAAAAGTGCCTACCCCACCGCCTGCCCCGTTGATCAGTATTTTTTGTCCCTGCTGAATTTGTCCCTTTTCAATAATCGCCTGGTATGCCAGCATCGAAGCGTGGGAAGTGGCTGCTGCCTCTTCAAAAGGCATACCGTCGGGTTTATGCACAACAGCCTTTTCATTGATGCAGATATATTCTGCAAAACTTCCAAAACCATAGTTTGAAATATCGCCATACACTGCATCCCCGGCTTTGAATAAAGTGGCATTGGTACCAGCCGCCTCCACCACACCTGACAGCTCCATGCCAGGTATGGGGCGTTTGGGTTTTGTTAGGCCAAATAATAACCGATAGATATACGGCTTACCCAGCACCAAACTCCAGTCATAATCATTTATTGCGGCAGCATACACTTTTATCAATACCTCATTTTCTTTTGGTACCGGTTTTGGTACCTCGCTAAACTGAAGCTGATCTGTTGACCCATATTTTGTACATAGAATGGCTTTCATTATTTATAATTACTGCTAAATTAATTAATTGTGGCAAAAGGCGCTAAAATGGATAAAGGCTTGTAATTAGTTGGGGAAAGCAATAACCAGGATATAAATTTTTATGAGCCCGGCACATGTACCACTATCATCATATGTTGCACAGTTTACCCTTAGGAATGAAGGGTACTCTTTAAGGTTCTGTTCGCAATTGAGCATTAAAAAACATTTGCTGCTGACGTACGCCGTTATTGGTGTACTGTCCCGATAGCCATCGGGATGCCGAAGTATCTTCCACCAACCACGGTCCTTTACTTTAATTACGGTGAATTTAATTTTTCTTTTCGAGCAGATTATAATTGGCTACTACATCAAAAATTTTTGTTTTAGGTATTAAACCGGCAAGTGCCAATTGCACATCCAGTTGTTTTATTTCACCTGAGCCCAAAGAAATATTCTTAATATCGATTGTATTGCATCCAACACTTTTAATAGTTATCTCATAAATACCTGGTGATTTATAGAGTTTGTAGGAACCATTTTTTTTAAAAAAAATATTAGCTTCTTTGCCATTCGTTTTATTCCTCAGCATTATCATGGCTGCCACGATTGGTTCCATAAATTCTTTACCCTTAAAAATATATGTATTTTCAATCCTCCCCAAAAGCATGGCTATAGTGGTATCAGCTATGCCTGTAGTTTTAAGATTGATTACTTTACTATCAAGATACTGTACTTCCGGTTTTACTATTTCATGGCCTGTATCAGATGAATAGAATTTACTAACATGGTTACAGGAATCAAGTAAGTGAATAGCAAATAAGCCAATAATGAAAAAGCGAAGCATGAATAAATTTAGGAAAATTTCTTTAGCTGGTTCTCAGAAGGTTCTCAGATGGTCTTGGCTGGGAAGAAGTTATTGCTTCACCATAAAATAGAAATTCATGTTTCTTGAAATGGTAAACCCCAGCCGTTCATAGAGGGCAATTGCTCTCTCATTATCCTCCCGGACATGTAAAAAAGGTTGCTGACCATGTTGTACTATAAGTTGTAACTGATGTTGAAGTAAACGGTATGCATAACCTTTGCCCGTATAATCAGGATGCGTACATACAGCACTTATCTCTGTAAAATTTCGTACATGGAACCGCTGACCGGTCATAGCTGCCAGTTTTTTCTTATCGAAAATTCCGAAATAGTAACCAAAGTTAATGGTCTTTGTAGCAAAAGGACCCGGTTTGGTTATCGCAGCCAGTTGTACCATTTCATCAACATATGCCTGCCCTAATGGGATTATATCAGAAAATCTTTTTTCCTGTTCCGGTCTGCGGCATATACAAATCGTACTCCTTTTATTTCATGGAGTATTTTCCAGCCGGTTGGTTGTTGAATAAAAGAAGGAGTGGCATATAAAATTTTTCTGCCAGAAGGAAGCAGGTCAGATAAGTCTGTAAAACCCTTAGAATAATCGGTTTGAAAACCTACAAAAGGAGAAACCTGTTCATCAAAGAATCTTACCTGGTCATTACCAAAACTAAGATGCCTGTCACCCGATAACAAAGCATTGTAAACAGGGTTATGCAATAAATCTTCCATACAGTAAAATTATCTGTTTTTACGGTTTGGTTACTGTGCGAAGTTTAATGTAGAATCTCCACCCGCCAGATAATCTTATCAGAAGGCTGTGTTGCCTGTCTCGACGCAACACTTTATGTTTAAGTTCCGTTGCGTAGAGAAACGCAAAGCGGCTTTGTTTATTTTAAGAACACTAACCAAGACGTCGGTTCTCGCTATAATGTGTTTTCGGTAGGTAATTCTTCCGCAATAACGTAAATGAAAACAATACAGAGAATACCTGGTACCGCCTGCAGGGCAACGAGAGAAATAATGTTCAGATAATCCATTTTAATCTTCGTTTTCTGCTTCTATCATATCAAATCCTATTACCCTATTTTTGATCCTGTCATGAAGAGTGAAGCCAATATGAACTATAGGTGTCGCACAAATTGAAAAATCGGTTTTTGGGAATTCCTGCTTTAAACTGTCTTCTATTTGATGAAACAACATGCTTTTGGTTATAAACTGAATAACATATACTTTATTACTGTTCCCAGGTTTAGATGCAGTTGTTTTATAGGAATCAAAGGAATTTCCAAATACCTGTATGCTGAATTTATTTTTCAAAATACTATCAGCTACAGCCTGTCCAAGTTCTTTATCTGGTACTAATATTTTTACAACAACCATATGAAAAAGATTTTAAAATAATTTTAATTAATAGAATTTAAATGCTCCGTTTTTGTAAAATAGTATACCACATACCCTATAAAATGATGTTAAAGCATTACACAATAACCGCAGTAAGAAAATAATTAGCGGACCAAAACAACATAAAGGAAGATGGTTTTTATAGTATTTTTTCAGGGCTGCCATGTTTGATCTCCGGGAAACAGATTTTATTGAAATTTTAACCTGTAAAACAAACACAACAAAAAGGTATAAAAGATTGCCCGGAAGCAGTGGATAAAAATTAACAGTGGTCTGGGGGCGGTGTTATCACTCCGGAGAAAGAAGCGATAAGTTTAGGATTCATTTCAATAGCAGAAAGGGCTGAAATATAAAGATTATTGCGTATAGCATAGCAGAAATTCGAAAGATGATACTCCTCATTTTCTACTTCTTCTGTTTTAGCATTTCTCTCATTTTTTTCTTCATCCTGAGCAAAAATTGAAACTTTACTTTCCTTTATTACAGAAGAGATTGCCGGCCCCGTAATGGTAGCAGTAAAAATAAGCAGAAGTATAAAAGAAATTTTTTTCATTACGTCATGCAAATATCTGACAAAACAACAATTGAGGAAGTTTATAGAGACTAAATACCTTTTTTTTATAAAAAAAATTACATTGCCATGACTAAAACTATACTTCCTGAAAAACAAAGTTCATATTCAATACTACTCCTGCTTATAAGGTGTTGTTAGGCGATGAACCATTAGCTGGCAAGTATAAAGTTTGTAAGCACCGGCTGGCAAGAATAATCATTTTGCTTTCATCCGGTTATTCTTTGGATAATGCTCTAATTCTAACAGACCCAACTCCTCCAACAAAGGCGGAACATAGTTACCAAAGTAGCCACCGAAACCCTTTTTCAATCCGTACCAACCACCAACTGGATTTTTTGGTGAACTTCCCCATGCTTCTACTGTTACGCCATGGTTGGTGCCTGCCTGCGGGTAAGCAGGTTTGTATTTTCACCAACTATGGTAACAAGCGATTTTTATTGAAGCTTTGAGAGTCTTTAACACATGTGGTCGGTGGAGATACTTCGTCATCCCGATGGCTATCGGGACAGTACACCAACCACGGCGTGTTAGTTTTTTGGGAGCATCTGACAAGGCGGAAAGCCCGGAGCGTTGCGAGGACTTGCAGAGAACAGCTGGAACAACAGTTGAGTAAAAACAGAACGTTGAGAGCACCACCTTCATAAAGACTTCGGTGGGCAATCCCAATTAAAGATACCGGATCAAGCCAGGCATGACGAGACGGTGTTCCCTATCTTTGCCCCTTAACTACTTGCACTATGGATTTGGAATTTAATAAGAACGGATCAATCTTTGCCTAAGCTACGGTTGACAAGAACGTTAAGAACTATCTTTATCAAATAATAAATAGAATTATGAACTTAGAAATACACCATGGCGGTTGTTTTCTTCCACCCACCACTTTAACATTAAGATTTTGAATATTTATAAAAAATAGAGAGAATTATTAACGGTGTGTGGTAGGTAAGGGCAAACACCAACCTCGGAGGAATACTTTTTGCAGAACACCTGCCAAGGAGAAAGAACGACCCTCAACTTTGATTCGTGATACACCCAACAATAGCAAAAACGAATATTAAAAATTTAACGATTGAATTTCATAGTCACCAGCAATTCCTTAAAAATAATAACAGAAAACTTGTCACCTGGATAGGAAGGATGGGGAGCAAAATAAGCAACTCCATGTTTGCCAAAAAAATCATTTGACTTATTAAAGGGACCAGCATCAAAAAAATAAATGTCACCTGCCGAGACTCCATACATTTCTCCATCTTTAATTGCGATTTGAACGGTAATATCGGCTTCATATCCTCTAAGCTGCCAGGAAGGCGTAATTAAATACCAGTGTTTATCAAGCCCATTAAAATAAACACTGGCCGGTTCAGTTCTCCCCGCATCAAGCAACTTACTGTTGTTATCTTTTTGTTTCATCACCAGTACTATTGCGTTGGGGTTATTATTGCACAGCGGATTATCAATTTTAATGTCATGATGATATGAGGTGTATCCTTCCTGTGTTTCACTGATCATATTCTGATCGCCGGCAACCAGTGTCATTACAGACATTTTTTCAAAAGTTAATTTTGCACCTATCGCATCAATTTTTGCTTTAAGGATTTCGATCCGTTTAATGAGGCTGTCCAATATACGGGCATTGATTTCTACATCCTGCGCCTTGGCTGTGTTGTTCAGAATTGACAGCAGTAAGCTTGTAAAAAATACTATTTTTTTCATTTTTATCTGCATAGTTTAATAGTAATGGTTATAAATTTTAACGGAAAAATTCAATCATTCCTGAATCTGTATATTTCCCTTCATTACGATAAGTTCCCGAAAAATGATTTTTATCCCCCCGCCTGAGATTATATATCTGTGTTGTTTGTAAACCTGTTACCCTGCTCAATAAAAGTTCACTGTTAATTAAAGTGCCGGATATCGCTGTCTTTGTTTTATCATTAGTAAAAAGGTTTCCTGAAACAGAAGTTTCGTTGACCACTAGGAAAACTTTTCCTGTCAAGGTGGAACCGCTTGCCGATACCATTTTATATTTCCATTCCCCCGATACTGAAATCATTGGCATCGTCATTTTTTTTGTGCTAGTATCAACAGTATTGGGTGTAACCAGCAAAGGAATGTCAGTTCTGGGATTAGCCGTTCTGGGAGTATCTATATAGGGCTTATCTGTTCTGGGCTTAGCCGTTTTGAGGTCATCCTCTGGAACGAACTTAGTCATAGGAACTGGCAATTCCGTAAAAATGACAACAGAAAACTTTTCTTCTATACCAGGCCATTTAGGGCCAGCATATCCTATACCATATACCTGTCTGAAATCGGTATATTTTACTTCCCTAAAGCCCGGTTTTGATGACGCTGATATTCCCTTTATTATCGTTGGCTGAGGATCAATAATAATTCCCGGCTCAAACCCTTTATACTTCCAGTCGGGGGTTTTGATATACCAGAATTTATCACTTTCATTATAAAAAATATTCACAGCTTCGACTTCATTTCCAATCGCATGATTAGCTACTAACACTATGGCTTTAGAATTATTATTACATACAGGATTATCAATCTTAATTTCATGATGATAAAAGCTAAAGCCTTCTCTCGCCTCTTTTATCATATTCAGATCGCTAGTCACCAATGTCATAACCGCCATCTCATCGAAGGATAATTTTGCATTGATGGCATCCATTTTACCTTCGATCCGGGCTACTTCTTTTAGCAGAATTTCAATCTTTTGATCAGTAAGGGTTATTTGTGAAAAAGATTTTTCGCCCGTAAATAGGCAAATCGAAAAGCAGAAAAAAAGAATTTTTTTCATAAAACAAGTTTTAGGTATTCTAAATGTACATTATTTCAGGTTTAAAAAAGGTTCAGTTATCGTTTTTAAATGGTTACGCAGTGGTGTTTTCCTGAACCAATTCTCAATTTCTTTTAGCCCGCTTTCCCATTTTCCCAATACCTTAATATTTTTTTTGTAAACATAGGAGTCTCCCCGCCCTGCTCCTTGTGTGACGGACTCCTTGTCTTATAAAGCACAATGTTGCTGTCATAAATTGTGACTTCAAGATAGCAAATCACCTATCTTGATAAGTTTCGATGAAATATAAAATAGTTTCGGGTGATTGAAAATATTAAGTCCAAGGGCTGCTCCAATAAAAACCGGAGTCTGCGACCGGATGGAAGCCGAAAGCCCGCAACGTAACGTGGACTTGCATCGAACAGCCGGAAGTACAGATGAGTAAAGAACCGAACGATGAGAGCCCAGCTCATCCCGACCTTCTCCTAAATGGGAAAGACATCATCGCACAAGCCCACTCCACCTCCGCTCAGCTAGATGCGCCGCAGGTTGGAAAAGATATATTTATCCTGTTAATCGTTTTTTCTACTTGCCTTTCTTTATATTTCCTGCTTGTCCCGGTTTTTTCGGGTTTATTTTCTTTGCCTCGCTTTCAAGCTTACGCTGCACTTTCTTAACATCTTACTTCCCTCACGAGATTCTCCCAGCTCGGCCTTGCGAGCAGCGGACTCGCTGTTATTTACAAATACTTCACTTTAAAATTTACCTCCCCGGCTAAATTTTCAAACTCATGGTCACCGGTAAGCAATGTCGCTTTCTTTTTAATAGCCAGCGATGCCGCAAAAGCATCAGCAAACGACAGTTTGAACCGGGCTTTAATTTTCGCCGCTTCTAATGAGTTGGCCAGGTCAGCTTCTACAAAGTGAAGGGGAAATTGCAGCATAGCGGCCCACACTTTTTCTGCTTTGGTGGCACCGTCTTTCCGGTAACTTATGTAGTACACTTCTCCTGCATTCACAACGTGGATATATAACTCATGCTTATTTTCTGCGGCCTCATATAGCAACTTTTCCACGGCATCAGCTCCTTCTTCATTCCTGAAAAAAGCCAGCAAGGCATAACTATCTAAAATGAAATTAGCCATACGTTCTATTTTCTTTTGCTGGTTTTATGAAGGCGTAGTTTTCTTTCTTCCAATTGCTTTTCTTCTGTCTTCATTTTTTTCATTTCATCTTTCAGGTTACCGATAGAGCTTAATATTCCCCGGAAAGCATTGAAATACTCCTTGTTCATAGGCCTTATCAGTACCGCACCATCCTTTTCTTCAAAAACAATTTTTACGCCTGATTCAATACCATATTTAGTACGCAACCGCTTTGGTATCAGCAATTGCCCTTTTGAAGTTAACACGGAGGTTTCCATACTTTTAATTTTTAGTACCCCAAATGTATAAAAGTATTACGATTTAAAAAAGTGTTACTTTAGCTATTTTGAGAAACTTTAGCAAATTGGTTGTAAAGCTGAGTTGAATTCCCATTGCCCTAAGGCTGCCGGATCCGCCACAGGTGGTCACGGTGGAAGCGGAAAGCCCGGATACCCCCTTTGTGGCTGAGGACTTGTAGTCCCGGTATTCATCGGGATAAACTCCCAGCCGGGACTGAAGTTGCGCAGCGAACAGGACGATGACAGACCATAATACAAGATACCTTCCCGAATCAAGCTCGGGACAAGCTATTCCCCGGTATGACAAAGACTCGTTCCTGCCTTCGCAATGGCTACGGCAGGCAAGCCTTCTCTTTGCCCCTCAACGAATTGCAATCATGAACCTCGAATTTAATAAGAACGAAGAAGTTTTAAAACAAAGCCTCAGCGATATGCGCCGCGGGCTGGAAAAGATATATGAAGGCGGCGGTAAAAAAGCCTACTTACGCCGTGGGGGTGTTTTCTTCCACCCGCCACTTTACCTTTAAATTTCAATTAAGAATCCTAATTGCAAGTGGTTGGTGGAAGACACTTCGATATCCCGATGGCTATCGGCACAGTACAGCAACCACGCCGTGTTACTTTTTTGGGGACACCTGCTAAGCCGGAAAGTAAACCGGACAGTTCTCCTACAATTTATCATACAAACCCCGCAACTTCTCCCTTGTTATGATCTTTTCCCAGTCCCTTCCCAGCGCATTTTCCCAGAGCGGTTTCATGCCTAACGAAACATTGATCATTTTATCAAAATCATCTTCGCTTAATCCTTTGCAGATACCAACGGGGATATCTATTTTATTCTTCTCCACCATGTATTTAAATTCATTTACTCCCGCCGGGTAATATTCCTCGAGATGATTCATCACGATACAATTGCCGATACCGTGTTTAGTGCCGAGCAAATAACTGAGACCATAACTCACCGCATGGGCCACACCCACCTGGCTATAAGCAATGCTCATTCCGCCGGCATAGGATGCCATCATGAGTTTATCATCAGCATCCTGATCCCAACCATCTTTATTGACAAACACATCCCGGCAAAGCTGCAAGGCTTTTTCGCCATAACTTTTGCTGAATTCATTTAAATAGGTTCCTTCCAGGCTTTCGATACAGTGGATATAACAATCCATACCGGTATAGAATCGCTGATTCTCAGGAGCATTGGCCGTTAGCTCGGGGTCCAGTATGATCTGGTCAAAAGGGGTGAAGTCGGAATTCATCCCCAACTTTTTAGTGGGACCGGTCAATACCGTTGTCCGGGAAACTTCTGCACCGGTACCGCTTAATGTGGGAATACCAGCTTTATATACACCGGCCTGTTTCACCAGGTCCCATCCCTGATAATCAGCTGAAGAGCCGGGATTGTTCATCATCAGGCCAACGGCTTTGGCGAGGTCCATGGCAGATCCGCCACCAATGCCGATCACCCCGCTTACGTTGCCGAACTCATCTTTTAATTGCTGTGCCAACTGGTCAACATAGGTTGTCTTTGGTTCATACGTAACATCCACGAAGATCAGCTTGTCGTTCCCTGTTAACGGGATACGTGCCGCCAATGGCTTATCCCTGAAAAAATGATCGAGGAGAAAGACCAATGGTCTTCCATCTTTCCGCTGAGGTTGAAGGATCTCATCCAGCTGGTTAAACGCGCCACGGCCATATACCACATAGCCAACCATTTTGAAATTTCGAAAATTCATAAAAGAAAAATTGTGGCCACGAAATTACATGAATTAAATACAGAGTTAGCCACAGATTAAGACAAATGAACACGGATTGAATACAGGGTTAACCACAGATTAAGACAAATGACACGGATTGAATACAGGGTTTCAGCCAAGATACAAGGACCCAGGTTTAGAGGCGAGAAAACAAGTCCAAATTTATCAAAGTTTGCTGGCCGGGCTGTGTTCTTCGTGGCTTTGTGGGAAACAGATTTTACCAGATAGACTTTATATCCCACAACTTCAGCAATACGACTGTTGACCGGCCGCCATTACTGAAAAGCTCAATACCGTTATTGTTTTCTGCAGAAAATAATTGTGCTGTTAAAACAGCTTCGCCATCATTTACAAAAATTTCGGCGATGCTATGGTCATAAAAAATATGCAGTTGCAGTTTTTTATTTTTCAGCGACACGCGAGTTTCAAAACGACTCAATGAAGAAAAGTTTTTATTGAAACCGGTTAGTTCCGTTTTACTTCTGTCAATATATACAGTTTGCTTCGCTGCATCATAACCAATTTCGAAATAACTATTCTTACCCATCGCCAGCCGTACACCACTGTTAGCAGCAGAAGGCTCATACGTTAACAGCATTTCAAATTGCCGGCTTTTCCGGGACAATGTTTTTGTGCCGGTAACGCTGGTGTTTTTTATTTCCATTGGATTGCTACGCAATGTTTTTAAACCATCAACAGGTTTTTGCAACAACACCCATTCATTATTTATCTTTTTTACACGCAGCGTTCTTGGCAGCGACATGGCTCCTTTCCAAGGCGTGGTGGGAATATCGTTGGCATAGTTCCAATTGTTCAGCCAGCCGATAGCTGTTGGTAAATGTGCGGAGGGAAGTTGGTTCCAGGCAATAGCTGCATAATAATCCGGTCCGTAGTCGGGACGAACAATTTTATCAGCAGAGTTTTCATTGGTAAACTTTATACCATCAAACTCACCAACAAAATATTGCATAGAGGCATTTTGTGAAGTCTGTAATACCCATTTCTTTTTTCCGGGCATTCCTTCAACAGACACTTGTGTTAGATCCGGACATTCCCACACGCCAGCGGTATCGCCCTCCGGACCGAAGTTGCTTAAATGTTTCCAGTCCTTTAAATTACCGGAGGAATAGAATTGCACATAATGTTCTACCGGAAACATTAAGGCCATTACCCAATAATTTTTGGGTGCATACCAAAATATCTTAGGGTCACGGAAATCCTTTTTGCCCAAATCAAGCACCGGGTTCTTAATATACTTTGCCCAGGTAGTACCATTGTCTAAACTGTATGCAATATGCTGCGACTGGTTTATATTTTCAATATGACCGGTATAGATCGCAACCATTGGAATTTGTCCTGCTTTCTGTGCAAGGCCACTGGTGTTATTCTTATCTACCACACATGTTCCCGAAAATATCATGATACTATCTTCTTCGGGAATAGCAATGGGTTCATGTTTCCAATGAACAAGATCCTTGCTGGTGGCATGTGCCCACGTCATATGCCCCCATATATTACCAAAGGGATTGTGCTGATAAAATAAATGATAGGTACCATTGTTATATACAAGACCATTGGGATCGTTGCACCAGTTGATGGAGGGAGAAAAATGGAACCGGGGACGGTATTGTTCGTTGTATAAAGAATTAGTCTGTGTGTTTGCAATAAATGCGATGCAAATACAGAGGGAAATAAATATGCTTTTCATACAGGGATGTTTAATAGTAAAAGTCTAAATCAACATTTTACTTTTTTGTCTTAATACAAAAAAGTAACAAAAAAAGTCAAGGCTCCGAAAAAACCACTAAAAAATACTTCGTAAGCCTAAACCTGGCAAACTCGCCGCCAGATTTATTTATATGCATAATAGTGCAGGCTCAAACAACGCCGGCTTTTTACCGGGTTACTACACAATTTTCTTAACGTCATTTTTTCTAGACCGGGTCGTTTATTTATTGTAGCGAAGCAGCGATCAATTGATGTTCACCTGTCTAAATCCGTGTTATCTGTATGCCTGTATTTATTATTCAACAATTAATTTCTTTTCCAGCTCTTCGAGTGACACCCCTTTGGTTTCCGGAACTTTTACAAGGACCCAGATAAGTTGCAGCACCATCATGCCCGCAAAAAAGGCAAATATTATCCAGGGTTTATCTTTTAGTATTCCATCCTTCCTGTCGAGGAACACCGGCGTAATTAATGTAATGATAGCGGCAAATATCCAGTGCACACTGGCGCCGAATGACTGGCCCATTGCCCGTACTTTATTGGGAAATATTTCAGAGATAAATACCCAGATAACAGCACCCTGTCCAATGGCGTGCGCAGCAATAAATATCATTAATGACATTAATAAAAATCCGGCACCGGCATGAGAATAGAATGACCATGCTACCAACCCAAGGCTTACTATATATCCGAATGAACCAATTATTAATAATGTTCTTCTGCCAAGCCGGTCAATAAGATAAAGTCCAACGAAAGTAAAAACCAAATTGGTGCCACCAATGGCAATAGAATTAAGTAATGATTCTTTGGCAGCAAGACCGGCATTTTCTAAAATCTCCGGTGCGTAGTAAAGAATAAAATTAATACCAGATAGCTGGTTAAAAAAAGCAATCAGAAAAGCCAGATAAATAACGTTGCGGTATTTTTTATCTGTGAGAGAGGATTTAACACCAATTGTTTCAACGTGTTTGTTGCTGGCAATGATGGCAGCAATTTCTGCATCCGTATCTGCTACTCCCATCTGTACTAAAATTTTTTTAGCGGCCGCCTGGTCATTCTTTTTTGTAATCAACCATCGGGGGCTTTCGGGAATGCTCATCACCATAATAGTATAAATAATAGATGGAATAGCCAATACACCGAGCATCCACCGCCAATCATTCACACCGCCGACACCTTGTAAAAAATAATTGGAAAGAAAAGCAATCAATATTCCAAAAACAATATTGAACTGATACATAGCTGTCATCCTTCCTCTTATTGATGAAGTGGAAATTTCAGAAATATAGGTTGGTGCTACTACAGAAGATACACCGATACCCACACCTCCAATAAAACGAAAAACAGAAAAAGTATAAGGATCCTGTGCAAAGGCAGAACCGAAAGCAGAGATGGCGAATAATATTCCAATCCAGAAAAGAACCTTTTTCCGGCCATATTTTTCTGTGGGAATGCCGCCAAAAAGGGCACCGACCACTGTTCCCCACAAAGCCATAGACATAATAAAGAAACCATGAAACAAAGGAGAGGTATGCCAAAGCTCTTTTATCGGCTGATTGGCGCCGGAAATAACAACAGTATCAAAACCGAAAATAAAGCCGGCAAGCGCTGCTACAATGCTCCAGCTAACCAATTTATTTTTATTCATCTTGCAATCGTTGGTTGTAGTAAGAAAGGTAATAAAGATTGAATAGGTATCTGGTTTATTGCAATTTTATATTGCGATAAAAATACACATCAAACGTTTGCAGGAAATATTCGCTTTATAGGGTTATAAAAGTTTTGCTGCTTTATATAAATCTTCCGGGGTGTCAATTTCCACACCCATATAATCCACAACAACCATACGGAGGGCAATCCCGTTTTCGAGATAGCGGAGACATTCAATTTTTTCGGTGGCTTCCAACGGGGTGACAGGCCAGGACTTAAAATTCATTAAAGCCTGTTTGCGGAATGCATACACACCGATATGTTCATAGTAGGGAACAGGAATATTTTTTGCTCGTGGATAAGGAATCACAGATCGACTGAAGAAAAGAGAATTCATCTGTTTATCCACCGCCACTTTTACAAAGTTAGGGTCCATTATATCATTGTGGTCGGTAATGACCTGCATCAGCGAAGCAACCTGCACAGTGCCGTCATCAAATTGCTGTAAAAGTTTTTGAAGAGGTTCTTTTTTTACAAAAGGGGTATCACCCTGAACATTAACGATGATATCAACATCCATATCCGCTGCTGCTTCAGCGATCCGGTCACTGCCACTCTCATGTTCATACTGGCTCATCACGACTTTCCCACCTGCTGCTGTGATTTCCGTAAAAATAATATCGCTATCGGTAATCACCACCACTTCATCAAATAAACCGGTGGCTACTGTTGCATCATAGGTATGACGAATAACGGTCTTATCACCGAGTAATTGCATCAGCTTCCCCGGAAAACGGGTTGCCGCATAACGGGCCGGGATCATGGCGATTTTCTTCATGACGCAAAACTACACACCGGAAGCCATAAATATGACCACCTGGTTATCGAGCATGTACATTTCAAAAATATAAGTTGCACCCTCTGAATATTCTATATGGATTTTATCTACCCACACATACTCTTCCCCGAATGACCGTTTTTCTACGGTGATCTCGTAATCAATATCTCCTTTCTTATACTTTTTACTTGCAGTCGGAAACTCATCTTTTTCACCGATCACTTCTTTAAACTCGGGGATCAGCCGCAATAACAGGAAGCCCTGTTGTAAGGAAAAACCGGGGAGAAAATAGACATCCGAGCCATATTCATAACCCTGGTATTCGTGCCACTCCGCACCATTCTTATAGAGTTGCTTGGTAAGCTGCCAGCCACCCTCGCTTATATTATTCATGGTACCCGACTTGACCAGCAACTTGCCACCAAAAGGAACGGTGACCTGTGCAAGGTAGTTCTTCATTTCTTTCACGGTAGTTAATTTTGGGGGTGCCCAGGGAAATAAATAAGAGTCGACGATATAACCTGTCTTGTTATTATATTTTACTTTTTGCCAATAGCCCAGGATGCCTTCGGTGGTAATGCTTTTCTTTTCTTCCGTCATTTCCAGCAGGGTAATTTTTGTACCGTAAGGTATCTTTTCGAGTACTTTGGAAGCTGCTTCTGGTTTTTCACGGATGCTTAAACCCGTTTTGGCGGCCACATACATAGTGCCGCTTTGTTGTGCCACGGCAACTACAGCTACAAACAGGCATAAAGAGAGAAGGATCTTTTTCATACAAAGGGTTGATGTTGATAATACAAGTTTGTAAAGGAAAGATAGGGCACCGGTTTTAAGAATCCAGTTTTTGAAAAGGCTTTTTCAGCAAGCCGATCACATCTTCATCTTTTTCGCCGGGATAATACCGGTCGAGGCCATAGCGGATCTCTTTGGTATCTAATTTTCCAAAGGTTCCCAATAAGCGGTCCCAGATGGAAAAAACAGCACCGTAATTTGTATCGGTATAAGGTTGCTTCCAATGATGGTGAACCTTGTGCATATTGGGAGAAACTAAAATAAAACTCAGGGCTTTGTCCAACCGCTTTGGGAGATTAATATTGGCATGCGTGAAAGCAGTAGACAATACCACCATGGTTTGATAGATCATTACACTATACATTGGTGCCCCGGAAATAAAAATCAGCAGAATAAAAAAAATGCCCCGCAATAAACTATCACCCGGGTGATGGCGGAGACCCGTAGTTACATCCACTGTTGTATCGCTGTGATGAATCAGGTGGAAACGCCAGAGTAAAGGCACTTTGTGCATGACAAGGTGCACCAGCCAGCTGCTGAAATCAAGCGCCAGCAGCCCGATCACAATTGTCAGAATGACGCTAGCCTTCAACCAATACACCAGGCCAAAACCATTACGCAAACACCAGTCGGAAAGCATGACGATCAAAACGGCGAGGCCGGTATGGATGATCAGATGAATGACGGTAAAAACAAAGTTGACACCGGCATGGCGCATTTTATTTTTTTTATACCGTAATGGCAACAAGGGTATAGCTCCTTCAATGACCCAGAACAGCAGCAGACCACAGACCAGGATGGCCATCCGCTCCAGCGGTCGTTGTTCCAGGGTTTGAAAATATTGAAGAAGGTTATCCCACATGGTGAATCGTTTGCCGGCAAAAGTTACGAAGGAAAAATAAGAAATTTCATTTAGCCTTTGGCAATCCGTTTAAGTACAAGATCCCACAAAGACGCAAAGGCCGCAAAAAAAACAATGATAATAAATGCTTTGTGTTCTTAGTGTATTCGTGGGAAACATTTTTTGAAAACCGAGCCATTATAATTCCGCCTCTTGTTTAGCTTCCGGGAATTCATTCTGGCAATCAAAGCAGTGGTGGACTTTATCAATAGCCATAGCGAAATCACCGAGGAAAAAAGTTGTAATGGAGCTCAGCCAGTTCATCGCTTTGCGGGGTGTGCTAACCAGTTCTGTGTTATGGGAACCGCATTTTGGGCAAACAATGGCCTGTTTTTGTTCCTTTCTCAGCAGCTCTAAAATTTCCCAGGCCCTTTCCGCATCCGCTTTTGCCACCAGTATCTTAATACCGCCAACTGCATTGGTGAGAATAGGATCAATGGTCACTGTATTTTCATCCTTTAACCAAGAACCGATCCCTTCTGCTTCGAGTACCCCTTTGGCAATATGGGCTTCGATATAATTGTTATAGGAATTAAGTACAATAAAATCCATTTACAAAAGTAAGCGAAAAGCCCTGTCCTGCTTGCACAAAACGGGGCTTTCAACAATACTTTTACTTAACGGCCGTATTCATCACCGTATTCTTCTGCATATTTTTCATAGCGCTTAATCATCGTAATGTTCTTTTTTTCTATATCGGTCAGAAAGCCTTTGATATCAATTGTGTTGGGAACATACCAGTCCTGTATTTCAAATTGCTGGCGCAGGTGTCTTTTGTTAAAACAAAAACCATGACGGGCAAAAATTTCATTGCGCATGAATTCTAGGTCTTCCTTCATCAGGTTTTCTACATCGGCTGCTTTCAGCAGGCGCTGTGATGCTTCAGGGAAATCGCCCACATCTGTTTTGTAAGTGAAGGCTTTCCGCTGCAGCTGGTATTCTTTTTCTGCCCGGCCTTTGGCAAAGGGTTTCCAGCCACCATTCACCACATCGAGTTCAGAATCATACATCACAAAATTAAATTCGCCATCGTCTTTATGATCTCCCGGTTCTTTGGCATTAAAAAAATAATTATTTCCGTCCTTATGAAAAGTGCCCCGGAAGGGTCGGTCATTTCCCCCCACAACGCTGCGGCCTATTACAGAATCTCCAGCCACTTTGGTGATGAGCATGGTAATTTTATTATTTCCAAACTCTCCAACAAAAGAACCTAATAATTTTTCCAGGGGATTGGGTGCCGGAACAGGATCAACAGCTGTGTTGTTTGTAGAGGCTATCGCAGTGTCCGGACTGTCTTTTGCTGTTTCTTTATCGGTTTTTGCCTCTTCCTTTTTATTGTTACAGCTGATCATTAAAGAACCAGCCAGTAACAGGATCAACAATTTTCTCATGGTGAAAGGTTTAAGTTTGTATGGTTAATATTGAATGGCTTTTAAAATTAGTATAAATTATCAGTCGCACAAATATTTGGAATGCAGGGCTACTGCTCATGCTGGCTTTTTTTTGCTGGTTGCTGGCGGCTATAACAATGACCTATATCCCTTACAACACGGATGTGGGATTTTTGCGGATCAAACAGCAATACATTGATATTGACCACTGGAGAGGTGCTTTTTTTATTCATGTATATGCCAGTATGTGGGTATTATTTGCCGGCTTTACCCAGTTTTCAAAACGATTATTAAAGCAGAATCCACGTTTGCACCGGACCCTGGGTTATATCTATGTGGTAGATGTGTTGCTGATCACCGGACCAGCTGGACTGATCATGGGTTTTTATGCCAATGGCGGATTATGGTCGAGGGTAGCTTTTGTGGCATTGGCGTTATTGTGGATCGTCTTTACGTCAATGGCTCTTGTAAAAGCAAAGCAAAAAAACTTCAAAGCCCACCGGCAGTATATGATCAGGAGCTACGCCCTCACTTTATCTGCCCTTACATTAAGAGCCTGGAAATATGCGATCACGAATACTGTCACCCTTCCCCCCATGGATGTGTACCGGGTAGTGGCCTGGTTGGGATGGGTGGGAAATTTGCTTGTTGCAGAATTTCTTATTCGGAGACACCGGGCAAGGAAACAAAGCCGGGTATAATGAAATGGTGCCTTGTTGAGTATTGATAATTGTATATTGATTGTTGAACATTGGGAAAAAATAATCAATATTCAATGCTCAACAATCAATGTTCAAGGTATGAACAGCCAATTATTGATTCAGCATCTGCGGCATCACCAGCATCAGCATTTCTTCATTTTCATCCAGGTCAGTAGGCTTAATGATACCCGCCTTGGTAGGTGTAGATAGTTCCATATTGATCTCATCGCTGTCCGCAGCACTGAGCATTTCGATCAGGAAGCGGGCATTGAAAGCGATCATCAGGTCTTCGCCGTTATACTGGCATTTCATGCGCTCATTTCCTTCGAAACTGAAATCAACATCCTGTGCTGCCAATTGCAATTCACTGCCGCTGATATTCAGGGCCACCTGATTGGTGCTCTTGTTACTAAAGATGCTTACGCGGCGAAGTGCATTTTGAAAATCATTTTTATTGACCGTTAAACGGTAAGGATTGTCGGTTGGTATCACCACTTTATAATCCGGGAAACGGGCATCAATCAGGCGGCAGCTCATTTGCGTGGTGCCGTGTTTTATAAAGAGATGATTGCTGTTATAGCTTATGGTTATTTCATCTTCCGAAGCCGGAATGGCCGTTTTTACCAGGTTCAGGGGTTTGCGGGGAACGATAAAAGAATCGGCTTTCGGGCATTTTACATCGGTTCTTTTATAACGGACCAGGCGATGTGCATCAGTAGCCACACACTGTAATCCTTTTTTATCCAGTTCAAAGAATACACCCGTCATAGCCGGGCGCAGGTCATCATTGCTGGTCGCAAATAATGTTTTGTTGATCGCAGTGACCAGGGCAGAAGCCGTCATGGTAAAGGAAGTGGTATCATCGGCGGCCGGTTCTTTCGGAAAATTATCCGGGTTTTCACCCATTACTTTATACTTACCATTGTCGCTGGTGATCTCGATACCGAAATTCTTATCAATATTGAAGGTCAGTGGCTGGTCGGCAATATTTTTTAATGAATCCATCAGGATCTTGGCGGGGATACAAACTTTACCGCTGTCTTTGGCTTCAATATCCAACTGCACCCGCATCACGGTTTCAAGGTCGGTCGCTACCACGGTCAGCTTGTTTTTTTCCACTTCAAACAGGAAATCTTCCAGGATGGGCAACACCGTATTGGCGTTAATAACTCCCGAAATGTGCTGCAGTTGTTTCAGTAAAGAAGAGGAGGAGGCAATAAACTTCATCTGTAACGATTTTATTGTTCTTGTAGATCAGATGGAATCCGGTCAGGAAAAATACTGCCTTCTTTCATCGTCCATTGGTTAGGGCGAAACTACTGATTTTTAGATTACAGCGAACACCTAAAAAGGGCTGGTGGAATACTTATTACCCCCCGGATCCGGGCTATTGGCAAGGGTCAATAAATCAGCGCTTCTTTGTATATTGCCTTTCCTCAAAACGGTGTACATGTTCGATAAATTATTTGGCAGGAATAAGAAGAAAGAAGTTGCCCCCCCGGGACCGGATATTGCGTTTGGCCGGTATTCAGACAATAACAAACCACCCGCCAAAGTAACCCGTTGGACCGATGCAGACAGCCTGTACAAGGAAAAAAAATATACCGAAAGTATAGATGCCTTTTTTGACTACCTGCGGGACGATACGGCACAAAATGTCGTGTACGAACGCAATGGCGCCGAAGGCCGGTTTCATTTTTTCCAGGGCTCCAAAATTGTAAGGGGCAGCTTTGATAATGAACTGCTAAAAGCAGAAGTCACCCTCGCAAAGATGCCTCAGCCCTCCGTACCCGTGATGCGCCGGCTGCTGGAAATGAATTTTACTTTATACTACAGCCGTTTTGCGCTGGACAATGGCAGGCTTTGTATGCGTTTTGACAGCGATCTCGAAACGGCCAGCCCCAGTAAATTATACTATGGGTTAAAAGAATTGTCGACCAAAGCTGATAAACAAGATGATCTGCTGGTAGGGGACTTTAGTATGCTGGAAACCAGCGACAGCGAACACCTTGTTACCATCCCCGATTCAGAAAAGCAGGTAAAATATGATTACCTGCTGCAGTGGATCAAACAAACACTGGATATGATCACGGGCTTAGATACGGAAAAATATTCCGGCGTAATTGCTTATATGCTGCTGGCATTGATCTACCGGATCGATTACTTAATAACCCCCGAAGGAAAACTGCTGTACGACCTGGAAAAAATAACCGCTATCTACTTTAAAAAAGACGAGCGGCCGGGGATAGAAAAAAACCGGGATATGATCGAAGAGTTTAAAAAAATGCAGTCGAAAGCCAGGGAAGAAGTATTCAGTGGCCTGTTCCGGTCGAAATATACATTTTCCATTGTGGCGCCGCAACCCTACAAGACCATTACGGATTCAATTCACGGGGCCAACCAGAACCTGGTTTGGTACCGTGATAATAATTATCCTTTTGTTGCCAGCCAGATCGCCGAGTATGGATTTTCGTACTGCCAATATTCGTACAGTCTGCCCAAAGTGATCACCGAATTTTTCCAATTGTATATGATGGTGAATTACGCCGGCTATTTTACTGCATTGGGCTATAAAACGACGTATTATAACCTTGAAAGAAACCAGTTCTATCCGGAAGAGACCATAGAAAAAATAAAAACGATCCAGGGAGCATGGAAAGAAAAATACCCGCTGATGGATTTTAAAACACAAAACTTACGTTTCGACAGCCTGGTAAATTTTAATTATAGCTTTACCAATGAAATGGAATTTTTAAACTTAGAACCTAAATAATTCAAAATTCATTGTTTGTAGTTTATAGTTAACACTCTATTCCGGGTGTTCAGAAAGAATACCGAATTATTTTTTTAAACGAAATAACCAGTAATCAGCACCCAGCCATGGATTCACAACAGATCATCGAACAATACCAGAAAGCCATTATCCAGATCGCTACAGCGGGTGGAACCGGCACGGGCTTTTATGTAAAGGAATTTGACCTGATCGTTACCAATGCACATGTGGTAGCAGAAGATGCAGAAGTAGCGATTACCGGTAAAGCTTTTGACAAAGCCCTGTCAAGGGTTTGGTACACCGACCGGAAACACGACCTGGCTTTTTTACAGGCTCCTGCGGGCATCGACTTGCCGGAAGTTCGTCTCGGACAATATGAACAAATGAAAGATGGTGATGCAGTGGTTGCTATTGGACATCCGTATGGGCTGAACTATACAGTTACACAGGGTGTTATTTCTAAAGTGGACAGGATCAGGGACGGATTGAAATTTATACAGATTGATGCAGCGATCAACCCGGGTAACAGCGGCGGCCCGTTGGTGAACAATAAAGGAGAAATAATCGGGGTGAATTCGTTTATTATCCGTGGCGGCGATAATCTGGGTTTTGCTCTGCCGGTGAATTATTTACGGGATGCCCTGCAAATGTACCTGCCCAACAAAGGGATAGCTTCTACCCGCTGTTTCAGCTGTAGTTATTTGGTCACGCAAAATAATATCGATTCAAAAAAATATTGCCCGAGTTGCGGTACCGAGTCGAAACTGCCCGAAATACCCGAAAATGAAATACTGGCTGTTGGTGCGGTCAAGAAAATTGAAGACATATTAAAAGAACTCGGGAAGGATGTCAGGCTGGCAAGGGAAGGAGTAAACAACTGGAGTGTGAAAGAGGGTTCTGCGAAAATTAAGATCACGTATAACGCAGAAAATTTTTTCATTGCCGGCGATGCATATTTGTGCCAGATGCCTTCTGATCCCACTAAGATCAAACCCCTGTATCAATTCCTGTTGCAGGAAAATTTTCGGGTGAATGGCCTGGTATTAAGCTGTGTAAAGCAAAATATCGTACTAAGCTGTATCATGTATGACCAGGATATAACCAAGGAGACCGGGGCCGATTCTTTCCGCAATCTTTTTCAAAAAGCAGATTACTACGATGATTTTTTAAAAACGGAATATAATTGCGTGGACAGGCTGGAAGAATAGAGAAGAGCTTTTACAACAGGGCTGCTGCGCTACGCAGGAATTAATATTAACAGGAATCTGTGCCCAACAGGTTTTACTACCCATGCTTTATAAAAAACATCTCACAAAAGAACAGGCATTACAAAAACTAAAGCATTACTGTGGCTACCAGGAGCGGAGCCATAGCGAAGTGAAAGAGAAATTGTATGCCCTCGGTGTTTGGAAAAAAGACCATGATGAGATTATTGCCACGCTGATCGAAGAAAATTACCTGAACGAAGAACGTTTTGCCATCGCTTTTGCAGGGGGCCGCTTCCGGATAAAACAATGGGGCCGGGTAAAAATTAAATATGAACTCAAGCAGAAGAAGGTGAGTGAGTATTGTATTAAAAAAGCCCTGAAGCAGATTGAAGAAGAAGAATATATAAAAGTGCTGGATAAACTGGCGAAAGATAAATACGCCTCACTGAAGGCTGATCAATACCTGGTACGGAAAAAGAAAACCATGGATTACCTGATGGGCAAAGGCTTTGAATCCAATCTGATCAGTACGGCTGTGAATGCTCTGGGCGGGAAAAAATAATGCAGGGGCTGCTCACAGAAGATCCCTTTGCAGCAGTGCAGACATTTATAATGTACGGTCCGGAATCAAAGCCAACCCGGTAGACGCAATGGCTTTAGAAAAATAGATTATTCGGTGCGGTTGATTCGTAATTGGTAACATTATCCTTTGAAACAATGATATGCATCCTCTTCTACCAGTTTTACAAACTCCTTCAAATTTCTTACTTCTGGCTGAGGATCATATGCATACCACTTAAGATTTGCCCGCATCCAATATACTTTCCATTTGTCTCCTCTTTTTATGTAAGTCGCTTTGGCATAACCAGATTCTATTTTCTTTTCGGGTTGTTTGAACATCGGCCTTACAGTCTGAAGAATTATACTTTTTTTTCTATTTTATACGTAATATCTAATTTCTCCCGAATGTTTTCGGGTGGTCGGATCTTTGCAACATAATTCTCCATCACTTCAATTATGTCCACGATATTTAGTAAATCTAAACTCATACTCAAGATTACGGGAATAGCTCCTATTTAATAAATCTGCCTAAAATCGCACCTGCGGTTCAGGCCGCTGCTGTGCTGATTATTAGTGTTCCATCAGCCGGCCCGATCTGGGTGCAAAAATGAAGTTGAAGTTATATTCTTTTGCTGAGATTTGTTATTTAGCCCAGACCAAGCTGATAGTGATATATCGATAAGGATATTCTTTTCAGCCATCAAGCAGAAACCCTTTTTTATCGGATGCTCTGCTTTTGAACCCTTTCCCATTGTTTGTCAGATCGGCTTTCTACTGAGCTTACGTTCCAGCCTTTATTTTTAGCGGCTTTTGTTGTGTTACTTAGTATGTAATGGATATGGAGTCAATATGCAACGCTCTTATTTACTTCTGTCCGTTTCTGACATTTACTTGTCTTTTACATCATTTAAAATCATTTCTTCTTTGTAGGGTTAAAACAAAGAAAAATGATTGAAGCAATTTCAGGTATCGTTACGGCAGTTGTGATAATTATTTTATCGCAGGTTTTATCCAGGTACTTTACGACTAAGTTGTACGCTGCAACCATTTTAGTAGCGATCGCATTTATTTATGTAGGGTTCTCCTTAAAAGACAACCCGGTTAGTTTGATCATTGTTGAAATAGTGTTTGCCTTAGCCTTATACACACTGGCAATTGTTGGCTACACACGAAATAGTTTGTTAATCGCTTACGGAATTATTCTTCACGGACTGTGGGATATCGTTCACCATAATAGGTTTCTCATTGGCACAGATATTCCAGGTTACTGGCCCTCGTTTTGTTTTATAATCGACATCATAGACGGACTGTATTTTTTGATCGTTTTTAAAAAGGGAAAAGCATTGTCTCATTTAATAAAGTAAATACATGCAACAGCAGGAAAATATTCCGATTTTAATGGCCGACTTATCTGGTTATTCTGCCCTTACAGAAACACATGGCGCTGTTTCTGCAGCCGACCTGATTGATAAGTATGTAGCAATTGTAAAAGATTGTCTCGTTGGGGATAGCCAATTAACTGAACGTGTCGGTGATGAAGTAATGATTATTTCCGCATCTGCTGACCATTTACTTTCTACAGCCGCCATGATTATACAGAAGACCTCAAAGGAAGATAATTTTCTGCAGGTACACGGGGATCTTCATTATGGAGAAATACTCAGGAGAAATAACAGTTTTTTTTGGTCTACCATTAATGTTACAGCAAGGATAACGAAGAAAGCAAACCCGGGTACTTTTTGGTGTTCGGAAGACTTTATGAATGCACTGGAAAATAAATCGCTGTTTAATTTTCAGGCAAAGGGACGACATACGTTTAAAAATATAAGTGAGGAAAAAGAGATAGCCGAATTAGTCATTGAACGCCGGGAGGATTTTTTTGTTGACCCTGTCTGCAACATGCTTATTTTAAATAAGGAAATTGCTACAAAGCATCCGGAGTCAGAAGAGATTTACTTCTGTTGCCATTCCTGCCTGGATATTTATACTGCAAATAAGCGTGCCTGAAAGGCATGGGACAGACGAGCGGCTTAGAACCTATGACGGAAAATTGCGAAAATATACTAAGGTGATCGATGCGCTCAATTTTATGGGAAAAGAAGGCTGGATTTTTATCCATGCATTTCCGGTGAGCAATGGGAATATTGTAGTATAACATTTTGGGTTTAATATATTATTGGCCAGGTCGGAGGTTTATTAATAACTGCACCAATGCCTTTTTACCCGGCTGGAATATAAATTTTTTACTGTATTTTAATTGTCTGTCTGTTTTTGACAGGTAGTTGTCTCCCGAAGGGTTTACTAACCGGATATCTTTGTTTTCTTAAACTCAACCTAACAAAATGAAAAAAGTCGCCTTTATAATTCCACCCTTTGTTGAATTATTGGACCTGGCAGGTCCGGTGCAGGTATTTACTGAAGCAAAATTTAACGGCTATGAGTTATCGCTTGAGTACTATACGTACAGCAATGAAATAATAAGTACGTCCGGGTTGGGTTTTGGGAAAATTGCCAATTATACCGAAGCGGATCTGGGAGAGGGTGATTTTGTTTTTATGCCGGGCATGGATGATAAATATGTAAGAAGTATTGGGTTTAAAGCAGAGCGGGCGTTTTTTAACTGGCTGCAAGAATGTGCTGATAAAAAGGTGTTTGTTTGTTCAGTCTGTAATGGTGCATTTGCCCTGGGCCATGCAGGATTATTGAAGAATACAGAATGTACTACGCATTGGAGAAGAATTGAGGAACTGCAGGCCGAATTTCCAACGGCCAAAGTAATAACTGATATACTTTTTAAAAAAAGCAATAATATATATACAAGTGCCGGAATCAGCGCAGGTATCGACCTGGCCTTAGCCATTCTGGAAGAATTAAAGGGGGCGTTGTTTACCCATAAAGTAGCAAGAGGGCTTGTTGTATATCACCGGCGAAGCCAGAATCATACGCAGCAAAGTATTTACCTTGACTACCGTAATCATATTAACCCCAACATCCATACGGTACAGGATTATCTCATTGATCATCTTTCAGGCGAGAACAAAATTGAAGACCTGGCAGCGCTGGTTGCGATGAGCCCAAGAAATTTAAGCAGGATTTTTAAGGATAAAACGGGTACTACCATACTGGAGTATCTTACCATGTTGCGGCTGGAATTTGCAAAAACAATGCTCAATAACCCTGAATTCACCATTGAATATATTGCCTCCAGGTGTGGCTTTAAAACGGCCAGGCAATTACAAAGAATTTTGAAGGAGAATAAGAATGTACAGGTAGTGGAAAGTTGAAATTGTTGGTCAACGACGAAATTTTTGTCTTGGTCTTACACCCAAAGCAAAGAGTCAATAGTATTAATGATATGAATTTAAAGTGTCTCAAGAAATGGTTGGTAACGTCTGAATTAGCGAATATACGATCCATGATTTCGGCCAACTCTCAAAAATTGTTAAATAGATTCTCAATCCATTTGCACGATTTACACAAGATTTTGCAAGGCTAAAATCAGCTTCGTAACTACCAGTTTCCCGGCGCAGCAGCAATTGCACAAATACAACTAATTTAGCTGGCTTACGAAATATCAATTTATGTCAACGCTGTCTATTACCTGCATTCAAACCCATCTTCACTGGGAAGATAAAACCGCCAACCTGCAAATGCTGGAGCAGAAGATCAATAGTATCAAAGAGAAAACTGAGATTGTTGTACTGCCGGAAATGTTCAGCACCGGCTTTAGCATGAAACCGGCAGAACTGGCCGAAACGATGGAAGGAGAAACCGTGCAATGGATGAAAAGAATGGCGGCGGCAAAGAAAATTATTTTGACAGGCAGTGTGATAATAAAGGAGGAGGGACCGGTGGTGGGTTTACAATCAAGTCAGACGGAGCATTCAAATTCGGTTCAGACGGGGACTGTCGGACCCCGTTACTTTAACCGCCTTATCTGGGTGCTCCCCAATGGTCAATACGGTGTGTATGATAAACGGCATCGCTTTGCCTTCGCCGGAGAAGATGAACAGTATACAGCAGGTACCAAAAGGCTGATCGCTTCGGTAAAAGGATGGAAGATCAATTTACTGGTCTGCTATGATCTGCGGTTTCCGGTTTGGGCTCGTCAAACCTCACCCCCCGCCCCCTCTCCCCAGGGGGAGAGGGGGGGAACAGGCGCCGAGTACGATGTGCTGATATATGTTGCCAACTGGCCCGAACGAAGAAGCCATGCCTGGAAAACATTATTGCAGGCAAGGGCTATCGAAAATCAATCCTATGTAGTGGGCGTAAACCGGGTGGGAAAAGATGGTAATGATATTTACCACAGCGGCGACAGTATGATCATTGACCCGATGGGAGAAGTGTTATACACAAAGAAAGATGAAGAAAATATTTTTACGATTACGTTAGACAAAACGCATTTACAAAATATAAGGGAGAAACTTCCTTTTCTGAAAGATGCTGATGGGTTTATAATAAACTTGTGAAGACCCTTCGTCAAGCTCCCTTCGTCAAGCTCCCTTCGTCAAGCTCCCTTCGTCAAGCTCAGGGCGAACTCAGGGTGAGCCCAGGGTCTTATCTTTATTAATAAGCTCCATTGCTTTTTCCAATTTATAATCAGCGCCTCTTTTTACATCCGGTATCGTAGGAAAGGATTCGATCTCCGGCTGTACACCTCTTCCTGTCTTGGGAACATTTTTATCAATCACCAAACGGAACAAAGGCAAACGGAAGCGGATACCCGTTTCAGGTAAGTGGGCATCCGGGATCAGCCAGGCGGAATTGCCATAAGCCCCGCCACCCGTCTCTTCACCTATTACTGTAACATTCTCCTGTTTGATCACCGCGCTCACAAATAAAGTAGTGGCCGAAAAGGAATTGCCACCCGTGAGGATATATATTTTACCATGATAATGATTTCCTTTCTTCGGTTTGAAATAATGCCGTTCAAAATATCCGAAATGATAATAGCCATCCTTTTTCTTCCGGGCGAAAAATGTCATAAAGAGCTTGTTCCAGAAATGATCATTGATATAACGCTGGTACGGGCTTTTTTTTGCAACGGCAAACAAGGAATCACTGACCTTGAATTTTTGTTTGGCCAGGTAACGGCTGATCAGTGTTGAATTGGTCACGCTGCCGCCACCATTCCCCCGTACATCAATAATTAAATGACCGATCTTATTTTTCTGCAGTGCTTCAAAAGAATTATGAAAGAATTTTCCCAACCCATAGCCCCGGCCAAAAGAAGAGAGATCCATCATGGCAGTATGGCTGGCCGAATCAATTTTTAATAAGCGGACCGTATTGGCCTGCTGTCTTCTTCTTTCCCGCTTGGAAGGCTGGGGTGTTGTTTGCCGGAATGTACGGGTGCCGGTCCTGCCGGCAGTATCCCTCGCCGGGTTATATACCGGGATGCTGGTAGTTTTTATTTGCCCGGTCGAGTCTTTATATTCGATCGTGTAATTTTCGGACAAGCCAAACAGTGTCGTATATAAAGAACCAAAGAAACCCCGGTTGCTCAGGGTCTGGAATTTATGCGTGCGGTTATACCCATCGGTAGAAATATAATCAAAAAGCGTATCAACAATTGACTCCTTTGTTCTGCCATTGATCTTCAGGACCTCTGTTCCTCTTTTTAAAAGACTGTCACGCCGGTTCAGGTTGGCTGTTACCAGCATGGCATCTTCCCATACTTTCATACTGAGCGGAAACATTTTTCCCAGCCGCACAGTATCACTGTATTTGCCCCATGCTTTGGAAGAACGGACCGTGGTATGCCCGCAATTGATTTTGGCGGTAACATAAGTAAGCAGTTTCCGGAAATCCGGCTCGGTCATGGAGTCTTTCAGGTTTTGCTTGCCCCAGTTAAAATAATAATCCATACTGTCCTTACTTGTGTACCAGTAAAGGCTGGGATGATGTTCTTCTAAAATGTTTTTGTAAAGAGAATAATCTTTCTGTACCTGCTCCAGTGAATATTTTTTCGTGGGTGAAAAAAAAGACTTGCTGGCAGAACAACCCGAAAGCAGCACGATACCTGTAAATAAAATCAGCGTCTTCATATCCGGATAAGATAATTCTAATAATTAAAAATTTTCCACTAACTACGTCTAAAGTCTCCGCCACAGCGGAGATTCAGGAAGCCAAATGATTCCAGCCCTGTGCTGTGATCGCATGTTTACTGCCTCCCCTGGTAATGATCGTAGCGCCCTGCTCTGCTTCGGTCATATAGCCCACCACACTTATTTCTTCATTTAATACCAGTTTCTCATATTCTGCCTGTGGAATAGTGAACAATAATTCATAATCCTCTCCGCCACTTAATGCGCAGGCTGTGGGGTCAATTTCAAATTTAAAAGCGGCTTTCTTCATTTCTTCTGCTATCGGTATTTTTTCTTCATACAGCACGCAACCCAGGTTGCTGTCTTTACAAATATGCAGGATCTCTGAACTCAGTCCATCACTTATATCAATCATGGATGTTGGGGTGATCTCGTTTGTTGCAAGGAACTCCACAATATCTTTGCGGGCCTCCGGCTTCAGCAACTTACCGATCACATAGGCCTCTCCTTCGAGGTCAGGCTGTACACCGGGGCTTTCCATAAAAATTTTCTTTTCCCTTTCCAGGAATAATAAACCCACATAAGCTGCACCAAGGGATCCGCTTACACAAAGCAGGTCGCCATTTTGTGCCGTACTTCTTTTTACAAATTTATCCGGAGCTACTTCTCCGATTGCGGTAACGGATATGATAAAACCTTTTTGCGAGGAAGTGGTATCCCCGCCCACCAGATCAACCCCATATTTTTCACAGGCCGCATATACACCTTCATAAAATTCATTTATAGCTTCGAGGCTGAAGCGGTTGCTGAATCCCAGTCCGAGGATGATCTGCGTGGGAATGGCATTCATCGCATAGATATCACTCAGGTTCACGACCACAGCTTTATAACCGAGGTGTTTAAGTGGGGTATAGCTCAGATCAAAATGCACAGCTTCCAGTAAAAGATCAGTGGTCACCACGGTTTGTTTACCAAAATGATCAATGATAGCTGCATCATCACCCACACCTAATACGGAAGAAGCGTTTTGCAATTCAATATTTTGGGTAAGGTGATTGATCAATCCAAATTCACCCAGTTCGCCGATTTCTGTTCTTTCAAAACTCATGATGTTATGTACGATTTTAGATGTACGATGTACGCATGTCTTTATCCCGAAGAGACAATAGATGCCACAATAATCTTTAATAAGGTTTCCCCTTCGGGGTAAATATCAGTAATCTCTTTTTCAAATGGTTTATTAAGTTCTACATGCATTTTAGAAAAGAAGAGGCTTTTGTCTGATACCGGTCAGACGTTAAAATACATTTTGAACACGGATAACACGGATTAAACGGAAAAAAACTGATTTTTCTGCTACGCAGAAATCCTGGATTTTGATTTATCAAAATAATCCCCGCCTGAACGGACGGGCAAGTATATTCATCTATACAATCAGTGTTATCCGTGTGCAAATTCTTTCCTCATTTAACATGGTACACCGTACATATTCTTATAGTTCTTTTTTATTGTTGATTACATCGAGCATTTCATCGTGGATTTTTCCATTGGTAGCTAAAAGGCGATGCTGATATACCGAAAATTTATTTCCTTCAAAATCCGTTACTTTTCCTCCCGCCTCTTCCACAATCAAATAACCGGCCGCACTGTCCCAGGCTTCCAGTTTATGTTCATAAAATCCATCAAAACGACCGGCCGCCACCCAGCAAAGATCAATAGCAGCAGAACCTAAACGCCGCACTGGTACTCCTTTCCGGATAAAGCGCTCAAATATTTCCAAAGGTCCGTTGGGTATATTAATATACGTATAGGGAAAACCTGTAACCAGGCAGGCTTTGATGGTTTCTGTTTCCTGGCTAACATGGATGGATTGATCATTCAGCGTGGCACCTTTTCCTTTTTCCGCAAAATAAAACTCATTCATATGCGGGTTATAGACGGCCGCCATCACGATCTCGCCTTTAAGCTCAATGCCAATCGACACACAGTTCAAGGGAATGCCGTGGGCAAAGTTCACCGTACCATCGATCGGGTCAATGATCCATTTATACTCCGAATCCTGGTTCAATGCTCCTGCTTCTTCACTCAATATCTGGTGACCCGGAAAGGCAGCTTTGATAGTTGCAATGATCGCTTTCTCGGCAGCATGATCGGCCTCGGTCACTAAATTATTGACCCCTTCTTTATTGGAGATTTTAAAATCTTTGTTGAAAAATCGGAGAATTTCATCCGCACCGGCCCTGGTGGCGGCTATCAGTGTTTGTTGGAGCATGGGCAAAGATAAACACTGAGGGGAAGGATTATACCAATTATATCTCAAAAAATACCTATAGAAAATGGGTGCGTACTTTCAAAAGGTTGCTATTACTTAGTTTGCTTCGGATTGCTTCAAAACTTATTAGGTATGTAGATTCCTTGTTGCAACCCCCGCAAGGACGAAACTCCGACGGCGCAAGGATCCGCCAAGCAA